>Ga0268299_1000207_pt1 | contig 230034 bp, 227 predicted proteins | sample NOBtaG_FD_193484 | JGI IMG/M metagenome (GOLD analysis project Ga0268299, IMG submission 193484) | Activated sludge microbial communities from bioreactor in Nijmegen, Gelderland, Netherland - NOB reactor | ecosystem: Engineered > Bioreactor > Aerobic > Activated sludge | place: Netherlands... | reverse complement strand
CCGTGGGAAGAGGGTGCGCTGCTCAATCACGCCTATGTGCTGGAGCGGGCTGCGGGCTTTGTTTCCAAGCCTGCCAAATGGTGGTAATGGGCGGCGGAATCAAGAAACGCCGAGGCAGTTGACATGCGTTCGCAGCTTGCGCTGATGGCGGCCGCCGTTCTGGCCGCCTGCACCACCCAGGTTCCCGATTCCGGGGCGGGCGTGGGGTTTGAGGATTATAATTCCTACATGAAGGACCGCACGGCCGCGCCCGCGCCTGCGCCGGCGGCATCGCCGGTCTTTACGCCCGATGGGGCGGCGGCGGCGATTGACCGGGCGACGGCGCCCGCTGCCCCCGCCGCCACGGCGCCGGTGACCAGCATCGACAACCGCAACCAGCCGCGCGGCAATGCGCCGGCCGGCATTCAGGAAACCACATCCGAGATGGATGCGGTCGCCCCCGCCGCCATGTCGGACGAGCAGGATTTCAACGCGGTCAGCGCCCGCGAAAGCATCGAAAGCGATGCCCAGCGGATTGCCCGCAACCGCGCGCAGTATCACGTCGACCAGCCCACCGCGCTGCCCGAACGCACCGGTGACACCGGGCCGAACATCGTGCAGTTCGCGCTGTCCACCAGCCACCCGCCGGGGACGCAGATGTACAACCGCTCGGGCCTGTCGCTGTCGAGCGCGGATCGCAACTGCGCCCGCTACACCTCGCCCGATCTGGCACAGGAGGCATTTCTGGCCGCCGGCGGCCCCGAGAAGGACCGCAAGGGGCTGGACCCCGATGGCGACGGCTATGCCTGCGGCTGGGATCCCCGGCCCTTCCGCACCGCGCTGCAGTGAGCCTGCCGGTTTCGCCGAATTTCGGCGAAAGGCGGGGCGGGGTGCGCCCTTCGGTCATTGTGCTGCATTACACCGCCATGGCCAGCTGCGCCGAGGCGCGGGCGCGGCTGTGTGACCCTGCGGCAGAAGTGTCGGCGCACTGGCTGATCAGTGAACGGGGCGAGGCCGAGGCGCTGGTCGATGAGGCGGCGCGCGCCTGGCATGCCGGGGCGGGCGGCTGGGCGGGGCTAGAGGACATCAACAGCCATTCCATCGGGATCGAACTGGCCAATACCGGCCGTCAGCCCTTCAGCCAGCCGCAGATGGCGGCGCTGGAGCATCTGTTGGCCGGCATCATGGCGCGGTGGGCGATCCCGGCGTATCGCGTCATCGCCCATTCCGACATGGCGCCCGACCGCAAGTCCGATCCCGGCCCGCGGTTCGACTGGCGGCGGCTGGCGCTGGCGGGGCTGTCGGTCTGGCCCGGACCGGCGGAACCCGCCGATCCGGCTGGCTTCGTGCCCCATGCCCGCGCCTTCGGCTATCCCGAGGCGGCGCCCGATGTGATCCTGCGCGCCTTCCGCCTGCGTTTCCGCCCCTGGGCCACGGGACCGGCCGATGCCACCGATGCGGCGCTGGCCGCCGATCTGGCGCGGCGTTTTCCGGCGGGGCCGGCCGGTCTTGGCGGTTGACGGCACCGGGCCAAGGGCCTATGCCCCCCTCGCGCGGATGGCCGGATGACCGCGGGGCGGAAGCTTCGAGGAAAGTCCGGACTCCATGAAGCAAGGGTGCCGGGTAACGCCCGGCGGGGGCAACCCCAGGGAAAGCGCCACAGAGAAGAGTCTGCCATGGTTCGCCATGGTCAGGGTGAAACGGTGGGGTAAGAGCCCACCGCGGACCGGGCAACCGGGACGGCACGGCAAGCCCCACCCGGAGCAATGCCGAATAGGGGCCTCGCGCGGAAAGGTCCGGGTTCACAGTCGCAAGGCTGCCGGAGACCTCCGCAGGGACGCTTCAGCCCAGAGGCCCGGGTTGGCAGCTTGACCGCCGCGGTAACGCGTGCGGCAGAGGAATGGTCATCCAGAGGGGAAACCCTTGGACAGAATCCGGCTTACAGGCCATCCGCGCATATCTGGCCTCCACGGCCCCGGCAGGCCAGAAATTTGCCGGTTTGCCTGTTGACTCTGCCCCGGCCATGGGTAAAAGGCGGGCTTCAAGATTTTCACCCACGGGCCCCGCCCCTGGGGCCTGAGGAGAGAAGAAATGGCGAAGCCGACGACGATCAAGATCCGTCTGAACTCGACGGCGGGCACCGGCCACTTCTATGTGACCAAGAAGAACGCCCGCACCATGACCGAAAAGATGGTCGTGAAGAAATATGACCCCGTGAAGCGGGAGCATGTGGAATACAAGGAAGGCAAGATCAAGTAAGATCGCCTTTCCGGATTTCCGGTTCGGGGCCGTGCCGCAGGGCGCGGCCTTTTGCTTTGCCGCGGCGAAGGGCAGGCCATGCAGCGCATCATGATCGTCGGTCAGCCGGGGTCGGGCAAATCGACGCTGGCGCGGGAACTGGGGCGGCTGACGGGCCTGCCGGTGGTGCATATCGACCTGATCCACTGGATGCCGGGCTGGACCGAGCGGCCCCGGGACGAAAAGACCCGGCTTTGCCATGAGGTCGAGGCCGGGGAGCGCTGGATCTTCGAGGGCGGCCATTCCGCCACCTGGCCCAACCGGCTGGCGCGGGCCGATCTGCTGATCTGGCTGGACCTGCCCCTGGCGCTGCGCTTCCGGCGCGTGTTGTGGCGCACGCTGCGCTGGCATGGCCAGAGCCGCCCAGACCTGCCGCCCGGCTGCCCCGAGGGGTTCGGGCCAGAGACGCTGAACTTCTGGCGCTTCATCTGGCGCACGCGGCGAAGCGCACGCGACGCCATCGCGCGGCTGGCGGCGACAAGCGCAAAGCCCGTGGTGCGCCTGACCAGCCCCGCAGGGGTGCGGGGCTTTCTGGCGGGCTGGCCCGCTCTGCCGGGGCAGCCGGGGGGGGAAATGAAAAGGGCCGGGGTTTCCCCCGGCCCTTCGGTGTTTCTGGCGATCCGCTTATTCGCGGTTCTGGCCCATGAACTGCAGCAGGAACATGAACAGGTTGATGAAGTCCATGTAGAGGTTCAGGGCGCCCATGATGGCGGCCTTGCCCAGCCATTCCTGATCGCCGTGGACGGCGTGCTGGATGTAGGTGTTCTTGATGTTCTGCGTGTCATAGGCGGTCAGGCCGGCAAACAGCAGCACACCGATCGCCGAGATGGCGAAGGCCAGCGCCGACGAGGCCAGGAAGATGTTCACGATCGAGGCCACGATCAGGCCGATCAGACCCATCATCAGGAAGGTGCCGAAGGCCGACAGGTCACGCTTGGTCGTGTAGCCATACAGCGACAGGGCGGCAAAGGCGATGGCCGTCACAAGGAAGGTCTGCGCGATCGAGGTCTGGGTATAGACGAGGAAGATCGACGAGATCGACACACCCATCGCCACCGCGAAGACATAGAAGAACAGCTGCGCCGCGCCGACCGACAGGCGGTTGATCATGGCCGAAAAGCCGAAGACCAGCGCCAGCGGCAGGAAGATCACCACCCATTTCAGGGGCGAAGCATAAAGCGCATAGCCGAAGTTGGTCAGGTATTCGCCCGCGGCAATCGCAAGGCCGGTCTGCGATGGGTCGCTGGTGACGGCAAGTCCGGCAATCGCCCAGGCGGCGGCGCCGGTGATGAGCATGGCCACGGACATCAGCCCATAGACCTTGTTCATGTGGGCGCGAAGCCCTTCGTCGATGCGCGCGCCAACGTTGACGCCCGCCGTCCGGATCGTGTCGAATTGTGCCATATGAAGCCTCCGAGTTCTCTTGGCGGGCGACGCGATTTCGGCCGCGCCGCCTTATGCCGAAAATATCGGGGTTCACTCACGCGATTTCAAGGATTTCCGGCGCCGAAAAGCTGAATGCGCGGCGCCGGTTTACCCTTAGGCCTTCCAGTGGCGCGGCACGTCCCACAGGGGGCGGGTGGCTTCGATCTCGGCCTCTTCGCGGGTCAGGCCGATATCGCGCAGCATCGCGTCGTCCAGAAGGGCAAGGCTGTGGCGCTGACGGTGCAGCGCGACCATGTCCAGAAGCCGGCCGGCAAGGCGCAGCGGGCTGCCGCGCCGCGACAACCGCCGCACGGCAAAGGTCGAGGTGTGGAGCGAGGCGAACATGGGATGTCCTTTCCGGGTTCATCGGGTTTCGTGATCCGTCAGGCCGTTGCCATCAGGAGATATGATCCTTCTAGACGAATCGCGGACATTATGGAAATGAATGGTTTTGACTTGTCACATCACGGATAACGATATGCCGCGCAATCTTGACATGACCTCTCTGCGGTCCTTCGTGGCCATCGCCGATGCCGGCGGGGTGACGCGGGCGGCGGGATTCCTGAACCTGACGCAATCGGCCGTCTCGATGCAGATCAAGCGGCTTGAGGAAATGCTGGACGTGCCGCTGCTCGACCGGTCGGGCCGGCAGGTGGCGCTGACGGCGGCGGGTGAGCAGCTTCTGGGCTATGCCCGCAAGATGCTGGCCCTGAATGACGAAGCCTTCGCCCGCCTGACGCGTGAGGAATATGAGGGCGAGATCGTGCTGGGGGTGCCGCATGACATCGTCTATCCGGCGATTCCGCAGGTGCTGAAGCGGTTCGCGGTGGAATATCCCAAGATGCGGGTGACGCTGCTGTCGTCTTTCACCCGGGTTCTGAAGGCGCAGTTCGCGCGGGGCGAATGCGACGTGATCCTGACGACCGAGGCGGGAGTCGAGCCGGGGGGCGAGACGATTGCCGAGCTGCAGCTGGTCTGGGTCGGCGCGCCGGGCGGCACCTGCTGGAAGGGGCGGCCGCTGCGGCTGGCCTATGAACACAACTGCATCTTCCGGCAGGGGGTTCAGGCGGCGCTGGATCAGGCGGGGATACCCTGGGAGATGGCAGTGGAAAGCGATTCGACGCGCACGGTCGAAGCCTCGGTCAGTGCCGATCTGGCGGTGCATACCGTGCTGGCCGGGTCCGAGCCGCCCTATGTCGAACGCATCTCGCATGGCGGGGCGCTGCCGGAACTGTCGCGAATGCAGGTGAACCTTTATCACGCGCAGCCGGCCCACAGCCCGACGATCCTGGCGCTGGCCGAGATGCTGCGCCGCGCCTATGCGCAGCGCGCGGGCGGGCGGCCGGTGGTCGCCGAACGGCTGGACCTTACGGCGGCAGAGTGACGACGACCTTGCCGGTGGACTTGCGGTCGCGCAGCAGGTCCAGCGCAAGGGGCAGGTCGGCGAAGGGCAGGGCGTGGCTGACATGGGGCCGCAGCCCGCCTTCAGCATACCAGCCAAGCAACTGCCGCAGGCTGTCGTCCAGCACGGCGGGGGCAAAGTTCAGATAGCCGCCCCACCACAGGCCGATGACGGTCAGGTTCTTGACCAGAAGGTGATTGGCGCGGATCTGCGGCACCTCGCCCGAGGCAAAGCCGATGGCCAGGAACCGGCCTTCGGGGCGCAGGGCGGACAGCGCGGCCTCACCCGCCGCGCCCCCCAGCGCGTCATAGACCACATCCACCCCGCCCAGGGCCTTGAAGGCCGCCTTCAGGTCGGGCGTTTCGCTGTCGATGGCCATGTCGGCGCCAGCGGCGCGGGCGACCTGCAGCTTCGCCTCGCCCCGGGCGCAGGCCACCACGCGGGCGCCCATCCGGTGGCCGATCTCGACCGCCGTCAGGCCGACGCCGCCGGCCGCACCCAGAACCAGCAGCGTCTCGCCGGGTTGCAGCCGCGCCTTGTGGTCGAGTGCAAGGTGAGAGGTGCCATAGGCCACCGGGAAGGCGGCGGCATGATCGAAGGGCATCGCATCGGGCAGGGGCAGAAGCCGGGCGACCGGCACCGCCACCACCTCGGCCAGCGCGCCGCGGCCCAGATAGGCCATCACCCGGGTTCCCGGCGCGGGGCCTTCGGTGCCCGGACCAAGGGACAGGACGGTGCCCGCCATCTCCATCCCCGGGATGTAGGGCAGGGGCGGGCGTTCCTGATACTTGCCGTCGCGCATCAGCAGATCGGCGAAGTTGAGGCCCACCGCCGCCACCCGCACCAGCGCCTCACCCGGGCCGGGCAGCGGCTCGGGCGCGTGGGCCGGGGTGAAGGGGCCGCCGGTTTCGGTCACCTGCCAGATTCGCATGCGGCCTCCTTTTCGCTGTGCCGCGGTATCGAAGACCGGCTGGCGGGGGGCGTCAAGGCGGTGATCGTTGCATTTTGCAAACGATCTGCGCCGAAATCGTTGCATTTTGCATTGCAAATCGCATTACCCGCATAGGGCGAACCGACCGCTTCCGGCGACCCCATAGCGCGACAGGGGCCGTTCTGTGCCGGACTCTTCTCCGGTTGTATAATTCGACATATCCAAAAGGACAGGTTTTCGCGGCGGTTCAAAGAATTTTCACGGCACGGCGCCTTGGGCAGGATTTGGCAAGAAACTTGCTTGTAAGGGTATGACGGCCCGGTCGTCGGTAAAAGAGTAGCCTGTAGGAGATTGGAATGAAGCACCCCGTTGATGCCCATGTCGGCAAGCGTATCCGGCACCGTCGCTGGATGATCGGAATGACCCAGCAACAGCTGGCCGACAAGGTCGGGATCAAGTTCCAGCAGATTCAGAAGTATGAAACCGGCATGAACCGCGTCAGCGCCTCGCGGCTTTGGGACATTGCCGATGCCATGGGTGTGACAATCGCCTTCTTCTTCGAAGGGCTGGCCGATGGCGCCGCCGCGGCCGAAGCCGCGACCGGCGATCTGATGGCGGACAAGGAAGCGCTGGAACTGGTGCGGTCCTACTACTCGATCCCCGAAGCGCAGCGCCGCCGCCTGTTCGATCTGGCGCGCGTGCTGTCCGACGCGGCCTGAGCCTTCGGCGCCAACAGCGCCCTTGACCCTTTGCCCCCGTGCCGCTAGCCCGGCGCGGGGGCTTTCCTTTGCCCCGATGGGGACCGCCATGGCCAGCCTGACCGCTTCCGAGACCGCCGACCTGATCGCCACCGCCCATGCGCTTGCCGATGCGGCGCGCGAGGCGACGCTTCTGCATTTCCGGTCGCCCGGTCTTTCAGCCGAAACCAAGGAGGCCGAGCGGTTTGACCCGGTAACCGTGGCCGACCGGCTGTCGGAACAGCGGATGCGCGACATCCTGGCCCGCCGCCGCCCGCAGGACGGCATTCTGGGCGAAGAGTTCGGCAGCGTCGCCGGCACCAGCGGCCTGACTTGGGTGCTGGACCCGATCGACGGGACGCGCGGCTATCTGTCGGGCACGCCGACCTGGGGGGTTCTGATCTCGGTCCGCGACGAAACCGGGCCGATCTACGGCATCATCGACCAGCCCTATATCCGTGAGCGGTTCGAGGGCGGTCTGGGCCGGGCCGAAGTGAACGGGCCTTCGGGCCGTGCCGTGCTGGCGGTGCGCCCGGCGCGGCCGCTGTCGCAGGCGATCCTGTTTTCCACCTTCCCCGAGGTTGGCACGGCCGAGGAAGGGGCGGCTTTCCGCCGGGTGGCGCCGAAGGCGAAACTCGTGCGTTACGGCACCGATTGCTACGCCTATGCGCTGATCGCGGCCGGGCAGATTGATCTGGTGATCGAGGCGGGGCTGCAGGCCTATGACGTGCAGGCTCCCATCGCGGTCATTCAGGCGGCGGGCGGCATCGTGACCGACTGGCAGGGCCGCCCGGCCCATGACGGCGGGCAGATCCTTGCCGCCGCCAGCCCCGCCCTGCATGCCGAGGCGCTGGCGCTGCTGAACGGATGACGTAACGTCGCTTTCGGGCGGGGTTCGTTCGTATTATTATTTAGTATCAATCACTTGATTTTCTCTTCCGGGCGCTTACCGCAAGGCGCGCCCCGGCCCCAAACTTGCCCCGGCGCCGGAGGGCCCCATATCGAAAACAGGCGGCGCGGTGTCGCCGGCCCTGAAATCCCTGCTCCGGCAGGGACCCATGACGTTCAAGACCGCCCATTGAAAACGAAAGGAAACGGCCATGAAAGGCATTGGCGCCTGGCTTCTTGGGATTCCGATCCCGATCATTATCCTGCTCTATCTGTTCGACATCTTCTGACGCCCCTTGGCAGCGGGCCGAGGCACTGCCTCGGCCCGCTGCCCGGTTGATCCGCCGCGCCCTATTCCCTAGAATGGCGGCGCCGGAGCCGAGTCCTTCCCCCTTCTGTCGTCCGGCCGTTCCCGATCCACCGAAGGGGTGGGCAGCAAGGGAACCGTCATGCCTGAAATCCTGATCCGCAACGCCACCGCCGTGGTGACGATGAACGACGCGCGCGCCGAAATTGCCGGCGGCGATGTGCTGATAAGCGGGGGTCAGATTGCCGCCGTGGGGCAGGGCCTGCAGGCGCCGGGGGCCGAGGTGGTGGATGCCACGGGTGCCGTGGTGACGCCGGGCTTCGTGAACACGCACCATCACCTCTATCAGACGCTGACGCGCGCGGTGCCGGGCGGGCAGGATGCGCTGCTCTTCGGCTGGCTGCGCACGCTTTACCCGATCTGGGGCCGCTTCGGGCCCGAGGAGATGTTCGTCAGCGCCCAGACCGGGCTGGCGGAACTGGCGCTGTCGGGCTGCACGCTGACTTCGGACCACCTCTATCTTTACCCCAACGGGGCGCGGCTGGATGACACCATCGCGGCGGCGGCCGAGGTGGGGCTGCGCTTTCACCCCACGCGCGGCGCGATGAGCATTGGCGAAAGCGCGGGCGGCCTGCCCCCCGATGCGCTGGTCGAGAAGGAAGCGGCGATCCTTGAGGACATGATCCGCGTGGTTGACCGCTTTCACGACCCCCGGCCGGGGGCGATGGTGCGGGTCGGCCTCGCCCCCTGTTCGCCCTTCTCGGTCAGCCGCGATCTGATGCGGGATGCGGCGCTGCTGGCGCGGGACAAGCGGGTGATGCTGCACACCCATCTGGCCGAGAATGATGAGGATATCGCCTATTCGCTGGCGCAGTTCGGCTGCCGCCCCGGGCAATATGCCGAAGACCTGGGCTGGACCGGCGACGATGTCTGGCATGCCCATTGCGTGAAGCTTGATGGTTCGGAAATTGAACTTTTCGCCCGGTCGCGTACCGGGGTTGCCCATTGCCCCTGTTCGAATTGTCGCCTTGGGTCCGGCATCGCGCCGGTCCGCGCGATGCGCGATGCCGGGGTGAAGCTGGGGCTGGGGGTGGACGGATCGGCCTCGAACGACGCGGGCAACCTGGTGGCCGAGGCGCGGATGGCGATGCTGCTGCAACGGGTCGCGCGCGGCGCCGACGCGATGAGCGCGCGCGAGATGCTGGAGATTGCCACGCTGGGCGGCGCCCGCGTTCTGGGGCGCGACGATTGCGGCAGCCTTGCCCCCGGCAAGCGCGCCGATCTGGCGATCTGGGACATGCGCGGGATCGAGGCGGCGGGCAGTTGGGACCCGGTCGCGGCGCTGATGCTGTGCGGCCCGGTGCGGGTGCGCGATCTGTTCGTCGAGGGGCGGCAGGTGGTCCGCGACGGCCAGATGGCCACCATCGACCTGCCGCGCCTGATCGAGCGGCAGAATGCTCTGGCCCGGCGGCTGGCGGGCTGAAGCCGGAAAACGCCGCGCGGATGGCGCGTTTGCCGCTGCCGCCGCCCGCGCGTCGCCCTAGGCTGACCGGGCAGGAGGAGCCGATGCCCGACACCCATCCGAACCCCGATCTGGCCGTGGGCGCCGATGCGCGCCCGCGGTGGAATTCGGCCCCCCACCGCCGCCATGGCTTTCACAACCTGCACCGGCTGTCGCGCTATGTCGCGTCCTTCCGCGCCGGCCGGGTGATGGACCTGCGGCTGTCGGCCGATCTGGCCATCGCCCGCCGCGCCGATCTGCGCGAGCTGGCCGGCCTGCCGTGGTTTTCCGCCATGGCGGTGACCGAGGGGAACCGCCTGCTGTTTGAAGCCTACGCCCCCGATTTCGGCCCCGACCGGCCGCATTCGATCATGTCGGTGTCGAAAATGTCGGTGAACCTGATCCTTGGCCGGCTGTGGGAAGAGGGCCGCGTCGATCTGGCGGCGCCGGTGGGGCAAATCCTGCCCGATATCGGTGCGGGCTATGCCGGGGCGACGGTGCAGGACGTGCTGAACATGAACGTCCTGAACGCCTATGAAGAGGATTACCACAACCCCGACACCACCGCTTTCCTGCACGAAGCGGCCATGGGCATGCGCCTGCCGGCGGGCGCGGAACCCACGAACCGCGCCTTCCTGAACGGCATCGGCCTTGCGCCGGGCCGGGCCGATACCACCAACCCCACGGGCCTGTGCCTGTATAAAAGCGCCAATACCGATGTGCTGGCGCTGGTGGCCGAGGCGGCCGGCGGGCGGCCGCTGCTGGCCCATATGGCCGATCTGGCCGATGCGGCGGGGGTAGAGGGCGCGCTGCATGTGGCGACCGACCGCACGGGAATGCCGGCGCTGAACGGCGGCATCTGCCTGACGGCGCGCGATCTGTGCCGGTATGGGGCGGTCTTCGCCCGGATGGGGCAGGGGGTGGCGGGGCAGGGCTTCGGCTCGGCCGCGTTCCTGCGCCGGACGCTGGAGGGCGGTATCCCGATGCCCGCCCCGCGCGCGCATCTGCGCTATTCCAACCAGACCAACACCAACGGCATCTGGCTGGGCCATGGCGGTTATGGCGGACAATATCTGGTCGCGAGCCCCGCCACCGGCCGCGTGGCCTGCTTCCTGTCGGTGCTGCAGGACGAAGACGGCTATGACACCGCCTATTACCCGCCGATCATCGCCATGCTGGCCGATATCTGCGCGGGCGGCTGAAAAACCGCTTCCCTCGCGCCGCGCGGGCGGCTAAACGGGCGGCATGATCACCTCGGCCGCCCTTATCATCCGACGCCGACGCGCCTGACCTTCGGCGCTGATCACGCTTGGCCGCATGGCCGCCCCCTTCCATTGTTGACCTTTCTGCCCGGCCTTGGCACTTCTTGGCCTTCCCTGAAGGAACCACCTCATGATTTCTGCCGTTCTGCCCACCTACAACCGCGCGCCCATGGCTTTCGTGCAGGGCGAGGGAAGCTGGCTTACCGCCGAGGATGGCACGCGATACCTTGACCTCGGTTCGGGCATCGCGGTGAACGCGCTGGGCCATGCCAATCCGGCACTGGTCCAGACGCTGACCGAACAGGCGCAGAAGCTGTGGCATGTCTCGAACGTCTATCGCATCCCGGAACAAGAGGCGCTGGCGCAGCTTCTGGTCGATACGACCTTTGCCGATACCGTCTTCTTCACCAATTCGGGCACCGAGACCGCCGAACTGGCGATCAAGATGGCGCGCAAGTATCATTACGACAAAGGCCAGCCGCGCGAGGAATTCCTTGCCTTTGAAGGTGCGTTCCACGGCCGCTCGACCGGGGCCATCGCTCTGGCGGGGTCCGAGAAGATGACCAAGGGCTACGGGCCGCTGATGCCCGGTTTCCGCCAGTTGCCCTTCGGCGATCTTGAGGCGCTGAAAGCCGCGATCAGCGACAAGACCTGCGCCGTCATCGTCGAACCGATTCAGGGCGAGGGTGGCATCCGTGCCCTGTCCGATGCCTTCCTGCGTGAGATGCGGGCGCTTTGCGATGCCCATGGCGCGCTTCTGATCTTTGATGAGGTGCAATGCGGCATGGGCCGGACGGGCCGGCTTTTCGCCCATGAATGGGCCGGCGTCGCACCCGATATCATGATGGTCGCCAAGGGCATCGGCGGCGGCTTCCCTCTGGGCGCGGTGCTGGCCAGCGAACAGGCCGCCTCGGGCATGGTCGCGGGCACCCACGGATCGACCTATGGCGGCAACCCGCTGGGCTGCGCTGTGGGGGCGAAGGTGGTGCAGATCATTTCGGACCCGGCCTTCCTGGCCGAGGTCAGCCGCAAGGGCGCGCTCTTGCGTCAGGGGCTTGAGGGGCTGGTGGCCTCGCATCCCGCGGTCTTCGCAGAGGTCCGGGGTCAGGGCCTGATGCTGGGGCTGAAATGCGTCGTGACCAACACCGATGTGGTGAAGGAGGGTTACGGCCAGCATCTTTTGACCGTGGCCGCCGCCGACAATGCCATCCGCATCCTGCCGGCGCTGAACATTCCCGACGAAGACATCGCCGAGGCGCTGAAGCGCCTTGATGCTGTCGCCGCGGCGCTGGAGGCCGCATGACGGCGGCAACCGAAGCGGCGCACAGATGCCGGCGACGAGAGGTGCAGCCTTCCCCCTGATTGCACCTTTTGAAATACTCCACGGGGGTCCGGGGGTGCGAAACCCCCGGCGCCGCCCGCCATGCGAAAGACCGCCCGGAATGAAGCACTTCCTTGATATCCACACCACCCCCGCCGACGAGTTGCGGGGCATGATCGACAAGGCCCATGCCATGAAGACGGCGCGCGCCGGCCGCCCCAAAGGCGCGCCCGACGACGACCAGCCGCTGAAGGGCCATATGGTCGCGCTGATCTTCGAAAAACCCTCGACCCGGACCCGCGTGTCCTTCGATGTCGGCGTGCGCCAGATGGGCGGCGAGACCATGGTGCTGTCGGGCAAGGAAATGCAGCTGGGCCATGGCGAGACGATTGCCGATACCGCCCGCGTCCTGTCGCGCTATGTCGATCTGATCATGATCCGCACCTTCGAAGAGCAGACGCTTCTGGAAATGGCCGAACATGCGACGGTGCCGGTGATCAACGGGCTGACCAACCGCACCCATCCCTGCCAGATCATGGCCGATGTGATGACCTATGAGGAACACCGCGGCCCCATCGCCGGGCGCAAGGTGGTTTGGGCGGGCGACGGCAACAATGTCTGCGCCTCGTTCCTGCATGCCGCCGGGCAGTTCGGTTTCGATTTCACCTTCACCGGCCCGCCGACGCTGGACCCGGAACCCGAATTCGTGGGCTTTGCCCGCGAGAAGGGATCGAAGGTCTTCATCGAACGCGATCCGTTCAAGGCGGTGGCGGGGGCCGATCTGGTGGTCACCGATACCTGGGTGTCGATGCATGACCCGGAATCGGCCAAGGAACGCCGCCACAACCAGCTGCGCCCCTATCAGGTGAACGAGGCGCTGATGGAAATGGCTAAGGCGGACAGCCTGTTCATGCATTGCCTGCCCGCCCATCGCAACGATGAGGCGACCAGCGCGGTGATGGACGGCCCGCATTCGGTGATCTTTGACGAGGCCGAGAACCGGCTTCACGCCCAAAAGGCCGTGATGCGCTGGTGTCTGGGGGTCTGAGGGGCCTTGCGGGCGGGCGGCATCGGGTGCTTGATGCCGCCAACGCAACAGGAGACCCGCGATGCAATCCCCCGTTCCCTTCTTCGTCCATTCGCTGACCGCGATGTCGAAGATCCTCGACAAGGCCGAAGCCTATGCCGAGGCGAAAAAGCTCAAGCCCGAGGTGCTGCCGCAGCTGCGCATCATCGCCGACATGTTCCCGCTGGCGCGGCAGATCATGATCGCGACCGATCATGCCAAGGGCGCCCCGGCGCGGCTTTCGGGCACCGAAGTGCCGTCCTTCGCCGATACCGAAACCACTCTGGCCGAGCTGAAAGAGCGGATCGCCAGGACCATCGCCTTCATCCAGACCATCCCCGACAGCGCCTTTGAGGGGGCCGAGGGCAAGACCATCACCGTCAAGGCCGGCCCGCGTGAGCTGACCTTCCCGGCGGTGCAGTATCTTTACGGCTATGCGCTGCCGAATTTCTATTTCCACCTGACGACGGCCTACAACATCCTGCGGTCGAACGGGGTCGAGATCGGCAAGGTCGATTTCCTCGGGGGCTGAACGATGCCGACCGCACTTCTGGTCATCGACATGCAGGAAGGGATGGCGGTCCGCACAAGGTCGGGCCGCCCCCGCGCCAATCCGCAGGCCGAAGCTCATGTGGCAAGCCTCTTGGCGCTGTTCCGCGACCGGGGGCTGCCGGTGATCCATGTGCATCACGACGACCCCGATCCGGCCGCCCCCTTCCGCAAGGGCCTGCCGGAAGGCGAGCCGATGGACTGCGCCCGCCCGGTTTCGGGCGAGGCGGTGTTCTGGAAATCGGGGTCATCGGCCTTTGCGGGCACCGGGCTTGAGGCGCATTTGCGGACGCAGGGCATCGGGCGGCTGGTGCTGGTGGGGGCGGTCGCGGCGTTCTGCGTCACCTCGACCTGCCGGGCGGCCTCGGATCTGGGGTTTCAGGTGGTGCTGCCCGGCGATGCGCTGATCGGGTTCGACATTCCGGCCCATGACGGCGGGCGGATCGACGCCGAAACGGTGCTGCGGGTGACGCTGTCGCTTCTGGGCGCCGATTTCGCCCGGCTGGTGACCTCTGGTCAGGTGGCGGGGCTGGTCTGAGGCCCGGCGGGGTGGTGCAGTTCATCGGCCCGCGCCGCCCGGCCCGCCAGCAGCGCAACCACAACCAGCAGCACGGCAACCGCACCATAGGTCAGCCGGAAGCCCAGATGGTCGGCCACATATCCGATCGAAGCCGGGGCCATCAGGATGCCGGTGTAACCAACCATGGTCACGATGGAAAGCGCCTGACCCGGGGGCAGGCCGGGGTGGTTGCCGGCGGCCGAAAACAGGATCGGCACCATGTTGGCCACGCCCAGCCCGGCAAAGGCAAAGCTGGCGATGGCAGCGGCATCGGTGGGGGCAAGCGCCCCGCCCATCAGCCCGGCCGCGCCGATCAAGCCCGAGACGCGCAGCGTCAACACGGCGCCGAAGCGATTGCGCACGCCATCACCCAGAAAACGCACGACTGCCATCGTCCCGGCAAAGAAGGCGAAGGCCAGACCCGACCGGAAGAGGTCGGCATCCAGTTCCTTGGCAAGGTAAAGCGCGGCCCAGTCCAGCACCGCGCCTTCAGGCACCATCGAGAACAGCGCCATGAAGCCCAGCAGCCACAACCCGGCGTCGCGCGGCAACAGCCGGCCGCGCGGGGCGGCGGCGCCGGCCACCGGGGCGGCGGGCGGATCGGGCAAGAGGAAGGGCATGGCGCCAAAGACCAACACCGCCGCCACGGCCGCGGCGGCCAGCGCCTGCATCTCGGCGCCGGCCTGAGCAATCACCCAGGCCCCGGCCGAACCGCCGACAAAACCGCCCAGGCTCCAGAACCCGTGCGAGGAAGACATGATCGCCCGGCCCAGATGCCGCTCGATCACGACGGCCTGCGAGTTCATCGCCACATCCATGAAGCCGGCCAGCGCGCCAAACAGCGTCATGGCCAGCGTGGTCAGTGGCAGGCTTTGCGAAAAGACCACGGCCGGAATGACCGGGATCACCGACAGGGAAAATACCCACAACACCTTGCGCGAGCCGAAGCGCGCAATCAGCCGGCCCGCAAACAGCATGGCGCCGACCGCCCCCACGCCAAGACCCAGGATCATCAGGCCCAGAGTGGTTTCCGAAATGCCCAGCCGCGGCAGGATCAGCGGAATCTGCGGCGCCCAGGCCCCCATGGTAAAGCCGTTCGCGGCAAACATCGCCGCCACCGCCCAGCGTGCCCGCCGTGCCTCTGCCTGAAATCCGCTGGTCATGAATGCCGTCCCGAAACCGCTTGCGTTAGCGCAAACTCCTTAGCCTTTCGCCGGAACGGCGGGAAGGTGGCGGCACTGCACCTTTTGTTGCGATTGTTTCAGCCGCGCCGGATGCGCCATTCGGTGATCTGGCGCAGACCCGCGCCGGGCGCCAGACGGATCGGCGGAAAGCCCGGCTTGTTTGGCGCATCGGGCCAGCCCTGGGTTTCGATGGCGATGCCCTCATAGGCGGTCTGCCCCGGCCGCACGGCGCCGCGCCCGTCATAGACCTGAACGCCGGGTTCGGTCGTGGCGACCTCAAGCCCCAGCCCGGATGTGCCGGTCAGCCACAGCACGGGGCGCAGCGGCACCTGCGCGTTCGACAGGCAGAAGCAGTTGTCGAGCGGCGGTTCCCCCGGGGCGATCGCGCGCGCCTGACGGAAATCATGGGGCGTGCCGGCCACGGGCAGAATCTCACCCGTCGGCACAAAATCATCATCGGTGGGAAGCACCGCCTCGGCCGCGATCTTCAGGCTGTGGCCCGTCCACTGGCCTGTGCCGTCCATGTTCCAGTAGCTGTGATTCGTGGCGTTGAAGAGGGTGTGCGTATCGGTTTCGGCCAGCAATTCCAGCCGCAGCGTGGCGGGGGCGGTCACGCTGAACCGCGCGGTCAGCCGGCGGTTGCCCGGAAAGCCGCCCTGACCGTCGGGCATGTCCAGCGCAAGGATGGCATGATCGGCGCCGGTATCCACGATGTCCCAGACCTGGGCGTGGCTGCCGGTGGCGCCGGAATGCAGGCAATGGCGGCCGTTGAAGTTGACCTCAAGCTGCAACTCGCGCCCGTCCAAGGGCGCGCGGGCATTGGTCAGCCGGTTGACCACCGGGGCCACGATGGCACCGTGATAGAGAAGTGCGCCTTCGTAATCCGCCAGATGGTCCGAGCCGTGGGTCAGGTCGTGGCCCACGCCCTTCAGCCGCACCGATTGCAGGATGGCGCCCAGCGTCAGGACCGATACCGTCATGTCGCCGGCGCCGAAGGTGATCTTCTGCACCTTGCGGCCCGCCGCCGTGGTTCCGAATTCTGCAACCTCTGCCATTCCGTCCTCCCGTGATCGGCAGGCACAGTCCGGCAGAGGCGGGCCTGCGTCAACCCTTCAGACAGTCGGCCAGCGTGCCGGTCAGGCTGCGCAGCAGCGCCTCATAGGCGCCCGGCCCCGGTTCCAGCGTGGAGCCCACCGGGTCCAGCACCCCGCCGATGCGGGCATCGCCGGCGATCTGGGTCATCAGGGCGGGGTCATGCTGGGCTTCGGGGAAAAGGCAGGTTATGCCGCCGGCCGCGATGCGGTCCTTCAGTTCGGTCAGATGCGCGGCGCCGGGGCTTGACGCATCGCCAAGCGCCACCGCGCCGGCATATTCCAGCCCGTAATGGCCGGCCAGATAGCCATAGGCATCATGGAAGGTGATGAAGGGCTGCTCTGCCAGCGGGGCAAGCTGGGCGGCCATCTCGGCATCCAGCGCCGCCAGCCGGGTTGCGGCGGCTTCGGCATTGCCGGTGTAGGTCGCGGCATGTTCGGGATCAAGCCGGCCAAGCTCGGCCGCGATCAGGCCCAGCCACAGGCGGCCGTTACCCGGGTCAAGCCAGGCGTGGGGGTCAAGCCCGGTGTGGCTGTGGCCGTGTTCGTCGTGGTCATGGTCCGGGCCTTCGGCGGCGTGGTCGTGGTCATGCTCCTCGGCGGCATGTTCTTCATGGTCATGCGCGTCGTGGTCGTGCCCGGTTTCTTCGGCGACCTCATGATCATGGGTCGCCGCGCCGAAATCTTGCCGGTAGGTGCCGGCGGCGGCCAGAAGGCCCAGACGCCCGGCCTCGCTGCTTTCCAGCGCGCGGTCCAGCCAGGGCGTCAGTTCCGGCCCGATCCAGACCACCAGCCCGGCATCGGAAATTGCGCCCATCTGGCTGGGCTTCAGCGCGAAGTCATGTTCATCCGCGCCCTTCTCCAGCAACAGTTCCGGTGTGCCCAGATCGCCCATCACCTGCGCGACCAGCGCGTGAACGGGCGGAATATCGGTGACCACGCGCGGCACTTCGGCAAAGGCGGGCAGGGCGATCAGGCTGGCAAGGGCGGTCGATATGGTATAACGCATCATCAGGTCTTTCGTGCTGCTGGGCCGAGACCTATATGTAACTTTATAACATTGCAAGAGCGCACATGCCCGACCATGCCGATCATGGCTGCCCCGGTTGCGAAAGCCCCGATCTGGCCTTCGCGCGGCATGACCATGCCCATTGTTCCGCCGATGCCCTGTCGCGGGCCGAGGCGCTGGCCGCCGAGCGCGGGTTGCGCCTGACGCCGGTGCGGCGGCGGGTGCTGGAGATCCTTCTGGAAGAGCATCGGGCGATGGGCGCCTATGACGTGTTGAACCGGCTGGCGGCCGAGGGCTTCGGCAACCAGCCGCCGGTGGCCTATCGCGCGCTGGATTTTCTGGAAGAACAGGGGCTTGCCCACCGCATCCGCCGGCTGAACGCCTTTACCGCCTGCGTCCACCCCGGCGAGGCGCATGCGCCGGCCTTTCTGATCTGCCGCGCCTGCAACCGCGTGGCCGAGGCCCCGGCCGAGGGGCTGCGCGCGGCGCTGGATCAGGCGGGGGCGGCGCTGGGCTTTGCCGTCGAAGGATCGTCGATTGAGGCGGTGGGCCTGTGCCCCCAATGCGCCGGAGCCGCCGCATGAGCCTGATTTCGGCCGAGAATCTGGTGGTCCGCTTTGGCGGGACCGAGGCGCTGTCGGGCGTATCGCTGGCCATCGAGCCGGGCGAGATTGTGACCATCCTTGGCCCCAACGGTTCGGGCAAATCGACGCTGCTGCGCGCGCTTCTGGGCATCGTGAAGCCATCCGCCGGTCGCGTCACCCGGGCGCCGGGCCTGCGCATCGGCTATGTGCCGCAGAAGCTGGCGGTTGACCGGGCGATGCCGATGACGGCGCGGCGCTTTCTGTCGCTGCCGGTGGCGGTGGGCGATGCCGGGGCCGAGGCGGCGCTGGCGCGGGTGGGGCTGGAAGGTCTGGGCGGGCGGCAGATGTCGGCGCTGTCGGGCGGGCAGTTCCAGCGGCTGATGCTGGCGCGGGCGCTGCTGACCCGGCCGCAGATCCTGATTCTGGATGAACCGACGCAGGGCCTGGACCAGCCGGGCGAGGCGGGGTTCTACCGGTTGATCGAAGAGGTCCGGCGGGACACCGGGGCAGCGGTGCTGATGGTCAGCCATGATCTGCATGTGGTGATGGCGGCATCCGACCGGGTGATCTGCCTGAACCACCATATCTGCTGTGAAGGCGCGCCGCGCGTGGTGTCTTCGGCGCCGGAATACCGCGCGCTGTTCGGGCTGGGCACACAAGGGGCGCTGGCGCTGTATCAGCATGTCCACGACCACAGCCATGATCATGACGGCCATGACGGCCATGACCACGATCACCACCACCACGGGCACGACCACCATCATGCTTGACGATTTCCTGATCCGTGCGGCGCTGGCGGGCATCGGATTGTCGCTGGCCACCGGCCCGCTGGGCTCTTTCGTGGTCTGGCGGCGGATGGCCTATTTCGGCGATGCCACCGCCCATGCCGCCGTGCTGGGCGTGGCGCTGGCGCTGATGTCGGGGCTGCCCATCGGGGTGGGCACGCTGGCGGTGGCGCTGGCCATGGCGTTGACGGTTTCAACGCTGGCGGCCAAGGGCTGGGCCATGGATACCACGCTGGGGGTGATGGCCCATGCCGCGCTGGCCTTCGGCCTTGTGGCGATTTCCTTCGTGCCGGGGGTGCGCAGCGATCTGCAAAGCTTCCTGTTCGGCGATATCCTTGCGGTGACGCCGCGCGATCTGGCCTTCATCTGGGGCGGTGCGGCGCTGGTGGCGGGGCTTCTGGTGTGGCGTTGGCAGGCGCTGCTGACCGCGACGCTGAACGAAGACCTTGCCCATGCCTCGGGGCTGAACCCGGATCGTGAGCGGCTGGTGCTGACGCTGGCGCTGGCGGTGGTGGTGGCGGTGGCGCTGAAGGTGGTCGGGGCGCTGCTGATTGCCGCCATGCTGATCATCCCGGCGGCGGCGGCGCGGGCCCTGGCCCGAACGCCCGAGGCGATGGCGGCAGGGGCCACGGCCATCGGCGCGGCGGCGGCGCTGGCGGGGCTGGGCCTGTCGATGTGGCAGGACACACCGGCAGGCCCCTCGATCGTGACGGCGGCGGCGGGCGCCTTTGCCCTTGCCGCCGCTATCGGCCGATTGCGGGGCTGAACCCGCCCGGCCTTCGCGGTCAGCTGACCAGACGCTTCAGCGCCGGCAGCGGTGACAGGATCACCATATCCAGCACCAGCACCGCCAGAAGCGTCAGCCCCAGCACCGGGAAGGCCAGCGACAGCGCCAGCGCGATCAGCAGCACGCCTTTCGCCAGCGGCACATCCACCGGCACCGGCGGCGCGGCCAGCCGCATCGCGCCCGAGGGCCGGCGCTTCCACCACATCACCAGCCCCGAAAGCGGCAGGAAGATCATCGACAGGCAGAAGAGCGTGTTCAGCGCCACGTTCCACAGCCCCATGTCGCCTTCATGAAAGGCGATGCCCCAGGCCATGGCCTTGGCATAGGCCGAATAGTCGTTGTAGCGCACATCGGCCAGCACGTTGCCGGTGTAGCGGTCGATGTGGATGGTGCGGTCGGCGGTGGGGTCGGGGCCATCGTTCGACATGCTGTCATGGCTGATGGTCCAGACGCCCTGCTCATCCCCCGGCAGGTTCAGCTGGAAGCGGTCCACGAAGCCAAGGCTGGCCGCGAAGGCGCCGACGCTGTCAATCGTCACCGGCCCGGCAATTGCCGCCTGCCCGGCGAGCGAGCCAGAGGCGGGCATCGGCGTCTGTTCCAGGTTCCAGGGCACTTCCTTGGCGGCGCCGTGGTTCATGCTGGCGTGGGTGGCGTCCGACAGGGGCACGTTGTCCCACTTTTCCGCCGGGAAGGTGGACCAGGCCTGCACGATCTTGTCGCCCCAGATCCCGGCCCAGCTGAGGCCCGAGATCAGGAAGATCACCATGATGGCCGAAACCCAAAGCCCCAGAACCCCGTGCAGCGATTTCCACAGCGCGCGGCCCCGGCGGCCGGTTTCCGGCAGAAGGGTGGACCGCCAGGTGGCACCGTTGCGCGGCCAGTGCAGGTAGATGCCGGTGGCCACCAGCATCAGCGCAAGGCTGGCCGCCACCTCGATCATCCGGTCGCCGGTGACGCCGATCATCAGCGTGCCGTGGATGTCGTTGGCAAAGTCATACCAGCCGCCGCGCCAGGCAAAGGTGTTCAGCACCTCGCCCGTATAGGGGTTCAGCGTGACGCCGGTGGTGCCGCTTTCGCCGGCGACGGCAAAGGCCGCCGTATGGGCTGGGCTGAGGGGGGCCACATATTGCGTGGCGCTGCCACCCGGCACCGCCGCCTCGGCCGCGGCCTGCAGCGCGGACAGCGCCATGGGGCTGCCCTGCGGGGTGACCATCATCTTTTCATCGCCGATCCCCGAAAGGAAGGCGATCCACAGCATGATCAGGCCGGTGACGGCCAGCATGACAAGGAAGGGAACCGCATAAAGGCCGGCATAGAAATGCCAGCGCCAGGCGGCGAAATAGAGCTTCTGGGCGCGGGACGGCCCGTTGGTTTCGATGGCTGCCATCGAAGGTCTCCTGAACTGATTTCGGTTGCTTTCGGTGAAATCAGGTCAGGGACGGGGGGCCGCGCGCGTAAAGGCCGCGCGGGTCATGGGCCGGGCGCCACAGCGCCACGGCCAGTTCGGGGGCGGCCCGGCGGGTCAGCCCGGCGGGCACCGGCAGCGCCACGGGCGCCACCAGATCAACCGCGGCCTGTGCAAGGCTCCAGTGGCAGGGGGCCTGCGGTTCGTCGTCGGGCAGTTCGGTCAGCGTGCCGGTCGCCGCGTCATAGACCGCGCGGACCGGGCCATCGGTGGAACAGATCACCATGACGATCTGCCCGTTTTCCGCCTGCGTCGGCATGACGCCCGGCGGCAACAGCCCGATCACCGCCAGCGCCAGAAGCACGGGCAGGCGCATCAGGGCCGCACGCAGGCGGCGCAGGGGGCGGGCCGGAACCATGCCGTTACCTGCGCCCAGAAGGGGCCTGCGGTCAAGTCCATGCCGCTTTCGCGCGGTCATGTCGTTTTTCGCCGTCACATGTCGGCCAGCCTTGCCCGGTTTCCCTTCCATCGGTCATCTATGACCAAAACCCCTTGCCGGAGTCGCCTTCATGAAAACCCATGTCAAAGCCCTGGTCGTCGGCGGTGGCGCCGTTGGCACCGGCATCGCCTATCATCTGGCCAAGGCAGGCTGGGATACGATGCTGGTCGAACGTGATGAACTGACGGCCGGTTCCACCTGGCACGCCGCCGGCCTGCTGCCGCTGTTCAACATGAGCTATGCGACGACCCACATCCACAAATACAGCGTGGATTTCTACAAGGGCCTTCAGGCCGAGACCGGGCTGGACGCGGGCTTCTATGTCGTCGGCAACCTGCGCATGGCGCAGACCGATGCGCGGATGGACGAATACATGCTTTATTCGTCGGTGGCCGAAACCGCCGGGGTCTATCATGAATTCCTGTCGCCCGCGCAGATCAAGGACCGCTGGCCGCTGGTGCGCACCGATGACCTGAAGGGCGCGCTCTTCCACCCGCAGGACGGCTATATCAACCCCGCCGACGTGACGCAGGCCATGGCCAAGGGCGCCCGCCAGCACGGTGTGACGATCGAGCGCAAGATCCAGGTCGACGGCTACCGCTGGACCGGGTCGGAGTGGGTCGTCTCGGTCACCCGGATGGTGGAACAGGGCGGCAATCTGGTGCCCTCGGACGAAAAGCACGAAATCCATGCCGAGCATGTGGTGACCGCCACCGGCAACCATGCGCAGCGCACGGCCAAACTGCTGGGCATCAAGATTCCCGCGATCCCGGTCGAGCATCAGTACATCGTCACCGAGCCCGATCCGGCGCTGGTCGAATGGCGCAAGACCAATCCCCAGCACCCGGTGCTGCGCGACGCCGATGCCAAGTGGTATGTCCGCGAGGAACGCGGCGGCTGGATTCTGGGCCCCTATGAATACGGCGCCCCGGCCCGGTTCGAATATGGCGTGCCCGACAGCTTCCGCGCCGACCTGTTCCCGCTGGACCTTGAGCGGATCGAGGCGGATACATGTCGATGATCCACCGCATCCCCTCGTCCGAGGTGGCGGGGCTGAAGGACGATTTCAACGGCCCGATCTGCTACACCCCCGACGGCAACCCGCTGGTCGGCCCGGTGCCCGGCCTGCGCAACATGTGGATCGCCGAAGGCTTCTCGTTCGGGATCACCGCTGCGGGCGGCACCGGCCATTACCTGGCCCAGATGATGGTGGAAGGCGAGGCCGAGATCGACATGGCCAGCCTTGACCCCAAGCGCTACGGCAGCTGGATGACCACCGAATATGCCGCGCGCAAGAACGAGGAATGCTACAACCACGTCTTCATCCTGCACCACCCCGATGAAGAGCGCGAAGCCTGCCGCCCGCTGCGCACCGCGCCGGCCTATGACCGGCAGAAGGACATGGGCGCGCAGTTCGGTCAGGTGAACGGCTGGGACCGCCCGAACTATTACGGCCCCAAGGATGCGCCGGCGAGCTTTGACCATGACTCGCGGTCGTTCCGCCGCGGGGCGTGGTGGCCCTATGCCAAGGCCGAGGCCGAGGCGGTGCGCGGCACGGTGGGCATCATCGACGCCAGCGCCTTCACCAAGCATCTGCTGCGCGGCCCGGGGGCGACGGCCTTCCTGGACCATTTCACCTGCAACAAGCTGCCGAATGTCGGCCGGATCAACCTGACCTATGCACTGACCGACCATGGCACGACGCGGACCGAATACACCATCGTCCGGCTGAAGCAGGACGAATACTACCTGATCTCGGCCGGGGCATGGACGGCCTATGACGCGGATTTCCTGATCAAGTCGGCCGAAGACTTCATGGCGGCCGGCGGCGGTTACGTCGACATCCACGACATCACCACCCAATGGGGTGTCTATGCGCTGGCCGGTCCGAACGCGCGCGCGCTTCTGAAGGACATCGTGAAGGATGCTGATCCGGCGACGGTTCTGGGCAACAAGCGCTTCCCCTGGCTCAGCTACCGCGACATCGAGCTGGGCATGTGCCCGGTGCGGGCGATCCGCGTGGCCTATACCGGTGAGTTGGGCTGGGAACTGCATTATCCGATCGAGTTCGGCCGCTACCTGTGGGATCTGATCTGGTCGGTGGGCGAAAAGCACGGGCTGAAGGGCGTGGGCGCGCGGGCGCAGAACTGGCTGCGTCAGGAGAAGAGCTATCGCGCCTTCGGCAACGAGCTTGGCCGCGACGCGACGCCGCTGGAGGCGGCGCTCGACCGCTTCGTGGACCTGTCGAAAGAGTTCCGCGGCAAGGCGAAGATGCTGGAAACCGGCATCCGCGCCAAGTGCTGCACCCTGCTGATCGACGGCCCGTCCGACACCGACCCCTGGGGCAAGGAGGCGCTGCTTCTGGATGGCCAGAAGGTGGGCCGCCTGACCTCGGGCGGGTATTCGGTGGCCTTCGGCAAGCAGATCGGCATGGGCTATGTGCGCCCCGATCTGGCCGAGGTGGGCACGAAGCTGAAGGTCAAGATGCTGCGGCAGGAATGGGATGCCGTGGTGGTCGAGGACAGCCCCTTCGACCCCTCGAACGCGCGCATCCGGATCGACGGCTGATCCGGGCGGCCGGCGGCGGAACCGGGGGCGCTTCGCCCCCCGGACCCCCCGAGGATATTTTCAGACAGATGAAGGGGCGGGCCGGCGGTCTGCCCCTTGCCGTTCAGATCCGCCCGGTGATCTTGGCCCACCACCAGCGGGTGCCGACCAGAAGGAAGCGCCAGTCGCGGAAGAACTCGGGCGGCTTGCCTTCGATGGCATGGCCGATGAACTGCAGCGCCCAGCCCAGCACGAAAAGCCCCGCCGCCCAGGGCCAGAGGCCGGGCCAGACAAGCGCCAGCAGGGCCAGCGCGATCGAGACCACGATCATCGGGATGCCGAAGGTATGGGTCAGGCGGTTCCAGGGGTTCTGATGGCTTTGCGCATATTGCGCGATCCAGTCGTCCCAGCTGCGGCCTTTCAGCATGTGTCCTCCTCCACCTTAGGGCGGTCCGGTCCGCCCCGGGAAAGGCTATGGCCGGGGGTGGCACTGGCGCAAGACTGCCGTGGCGGCAGCGGATCAGCGGTAGCCTTGCGCGGCCAGCCAGGACAGGAAGTCGCGCCGGCTGCCGGCGAAGGCGTTCAGATCGACCTTGCCGGCGATGCCGGGCACCTGCCCCGTGCCGGAATACTGCCAGATCAGCCAGTGCTGGCCGGGATAGCGGTCGGAGGGGTGGGCGGCGGTCGAGCGCAGCCAGAAATCCACACCGCCGATCTGCCAGAGCTGGTTTTCCTCATAGAAATCAACGGTGGTATAAAGGATGGGGCGCTGGCCGTAGTGGCGGGTCAGGAGGTTCAGGAAGATGCGCGCCTCGGCCTGAACCTCATCGCGCGGGCGTTTGCCGGGGCAGGTGGGTGAGCGGTGGTTCCACTCCATGTCCAGAACCGGGGGCAGGGCGCCGGCTTCGCGCGGGACATGGCTGATGAACCAGCGCGCCTGCTCGGCCGCCGGGCGGCAATGGTAAAAGAAATGGTAGGCGCCGCGCGGCACGCCGGCGGCGCGGGCCGCGCGCCAGTTGGCATCGAAGGCCGGGTCGGTGCGGTCGCCGCCCTCGGTGGCCTTCAGGAAAGCGAAGTTCACCCCGGCAGCACGGGCGGCGGGCCAGTCGATCTGCCCCTGCCAGACCGAGACGTCGATGCCATGCACCGGATGCGTGCTAGGGTGCTGCGGCCCGAAATCGACGGGGTGGCTGTCGCCGAAATCGGGGGCGGTGATGCGGAAGGCCGGGGCCTCGGCCTGCGGCGCGGGCGGGCGCGGGGCACAGGCGGCCAGCAGGGCGGCAAGGACAAGGCAGGAAAGAAGGCGGCGCATGGGCCAAGTCTGGCATGCCGTCGCGCCGCCGTCATCGGGGGTTGACCAACCGGGCGGGGAAATCCGCCGAGGGGTCAGCGGCCGAAATCGGCCTCGGTCACCACGCCGTCGCCGTTGCGGTCCATCATGGCGAACCAGTCCGGCGTGCGGCCGGTGAATTCATCGCGCGAAACGCGGCCGTCGCCGTCGGCATCGTTGAAGCCGCGCTGCATGCCGCCTTCTTCGGCCTTGCCGAAGCCCATGCCGCGGCCCTTGCCCTTGCCTTGGCCGCCGCCCGAGCCGGCAGCCATTTCTTCCCGCATCGCTTCTTGATCGGCCGCGCGCATGGCATCGAAGGCGGTGTATTCTTCGGGCGACAGGAAGCCGTCTTCATCGGCGTCGAAGCTGGTGAACAGGTCGTCGCGGCGGGTCTGCGCCTCGGCCAGGGTCACGGCGCCATCGCTGTCAAGATCCCAGTTCAGCACGAAATGGGCACCGGGCGAGGTCTGGGCCATGGCTGCGGCGGGCAGGGCCAGCAGGGCGGCAAGCAGAAGGGCGGGGGTGTGGCGGGTCATGATGATATCACATTCCTGATTAAGAATGTGATTGATACGCATGGCGCCCCGCCCCTCCGTCGCGTCAGACTGCCGCAGGGGTGGCGAATTCATCCCAGGCGGCCAGCGCATGGGCGGCATACATCAGCGCCGGCCCGCCGCCCATCTGCACGCACATCGCCAGAACCGATCCCAGTTCCTCGCGGCTGGCGCCGGCCCTCATCAGCGCCTCGACATGCAGGTTCACACAAGGCTCACACCGCTGGGTGACGGCGATGGCAAGGGCAACGAATTCGCGCTGCTTCTTGTCCAGCGCGCCATCGGCCAGGGCGCCGGCGGACAGGGCCTGAAAGCCCTTGGCGGTTTCGGGGTTCAGCTTGTGCAGCACGCGCAGTTCGCTACGGATTTCGGCGGTCTTCTGGCGATAGGTCATGGCGGTCTCCATTCGGTGCCGCCGGAATGGCGGGGCGACGCCGCCCGCGCCTTGACCTGAATCAATTACATTCCAGATAAGGAATGTATCGCCGCGTCACCCGAAGCGGGCGGGCAACAGCGCCGCCACGGTTTCGGCCGGCAGGGTGGACGCGCGGCCGGCGATCAGGTCGGCGGCCAGAAGGCTGGCGGCTGGCGAGGTCTGAAAGCCATAGCCGCCCTGACCGGCCAGCCAGAAGAACGAGGGCTCACGCGCATCCGGCCCGATCACCAGCACCCGGTCGGGCGCGAAGGTGCGCAGACCCGCCCAGTTCGAGATCAGCCGCGTCACCGGCTCGGTCACCATTTCCTCATAGCGCGCCAGCCCCTCGGCCAGAACCATGTCATCGGCCCAGGCGTCATGCGGGTCCATCGGATGTTCCTCGGCGGGCGAGACGATCAGCGCGCCGGCATCGGGCTTGGCATACCAGGTTTCGCCCACGCCGAACATCATCGGCCAGCGCGACAGGTCATGGCCGCCGGGCGCCGGGATGCGCGCCATCGACCGGCGGTTAGGCTGAAAGCCCAGCGGCTGGATGCCGGCCATCGCCGCCACCTGATCGACCCATGCCCCGGCGGCGTTGACCAGCATCCGCGTCTGATGCACGCCGGCGGCGGTGGTGACCTGCCACAGCCCGTCCCGGCGCGCGATGGCCGTTACCCTTGCGCCGGTGGTGATCTGCCCGCCGTTCGCCTTCGCCTCACGCGCGAAGGTCTGGATCAGAAGGTCGGTGTCGATGTCCCAGGCGTGATCGCCGAAGGCCGCCATGGCGACGGTTTCGGGGTTCAGGACGGGGACGCGGGCAAAAGCCTCATCCAGCGTGATCTGCGGCAGGTCCATGGCGGTGATGTCATCAGCGAAGGCGGCTTCCTCACCGGCCTTGCCAAGGATCATCAGACCGCGCGGCGCCAGCAGGTTTTCACCGGCGCGGAAATGATCGCCCGAGGCCATCGACAGTTCGACCACCGGCCGCAGCCCGTAGTTCGGCTCATAAAGCGCGGCAGACCGGCCCGAGGCATGGTGGGCCAGATGTGCCTCGGCCTCAAGCAGCAGGACGCTGCCCAGATGCGACAGGCGCGCGGCGGCCGAGACGCCGGCAATGCCGCCGCCGATGATCAGGAAATCGTGGGTCATGTCTCTTCCGTGCGGTCGGTGGCCGGGGGCGGCGCGGGGTAAAGCGCGCCGATCCGGGCCAGAAGGTCGGGGTCAGGTCTGATATGCAGCGCGGCCAGCGCGGGCGCAAGCTGACCTGCGTCGCGGGCCGAGATGATGGGGCGCGGCCGGGCGGGATGGGCCATCACCCAGGCCACGGCCAGCGTGGCGGGGTGGTGGCCGGTATCAGTCGCAAGCTGCGCCAACCCGGCGGCGGCACGGTGTGCGGCAGGGTCGGCATAGCGCGCGGCGTAACGGGCATCCTCGGCCAGCCGCCCGCTGCCGCCCGCGGCGTATTTCCCGGTCAGAAGCCCCGCGCCCAGCGGAGAATAGGAAAACACCGCCAGCCCCTGATCCTGCGCCATGGGCAACAGCTCTACCTCGGCCTGACGTTTCACCAGCGAATACATCGGCTGGATCGCGTCAATCCGCGTGCCCAGACGCAGGGCGATGGCCTGCGCCTTCATCACCGCCCAGGCGGCGAAGTTCGACAGGCCGATCGCGCCGATGACGCCCGCCGCCTGCAGGCCCGCCAGGGTTTCAAGGCTTTCCTCCAGCGGCGTGTCGCGGTCATGCCGGTGCAGGTAGAGAAGGTCGATGCGGTCCATGTCCAGCCGCCGGCGGCTGTCATCGACCTGCGCCAGAAGGTTCGCGCGCCCCGCGCCGCCCTGATAGCCGGCCTTGGTGGCGATGATCAGCCGCTCACGCTCAGCCATGGCCAGACGGCCAAGGATACGCTCCGATGCGCCACCGGAATAGCCATGCGCGGTGTCGAAATGCACGATGCCCGCCGCCCGCGCTGCGTGAAACAGCGCGGCCGAGGCGGCATCATCCGCGCGGGCGCCGAACTGCATACAGCCGAAAGCCATCGGCGGAGGGGCGGAAAGCAAGGGGGCCATGGCGGCAGGCTGCCACGGCCTGCCGGGGTGCGCCTGCCCGCAGGCGACACCCGGCGGTCGCGGACCGCCCTAGCCCTGCCGGGTTTCCTTCAGCTTGTCGATGCCAAGGGTCTTCAGCGCCAGCGTTTCATAGAAGGGCTCGGACGTGCCCTTGCGCAGTTTGCGGATGAAGTATTTCTCAAAGCCGATCTTGGCCAGATGCACCCATTTGCCCGAGGACGACCAGTTGACGTTGCGCGGCGGAATCTGCGGCTGGGCGACAAAGGCCACGCCCCCGTCGCCGAAGTCGGCCAGACAGACCGCGTTCCACGACCCGACCTGATCGGGCGCCTTGCCGCGCACCAGATTGCCGATGTTGTGGGCGGTGGCGGTGACCATGCTTTCGATCATGAAGCCGGTCTTCGGCACGCCGCAGGGCACCGGGGTGGGGCCCATCGGCGGGATGGCCACGCAGACGCCCACCGCAAAGACATTGGGATATTTCGGGTTCTGCTGGTGCTGATCGACGATGGTGAAGCCGCGCGGGTTCGACAGCCCCTCGATCCCCGAGACCGCCTTGATGCCGCGGAAGGCCGGCAGCATCATCGAGAAGGCAAAGGGCATTTCGCGCGTGGCCTTGACGCTGCCGTCATCGGCCACTTCCTCGACCGTCATCCTGCCGTCTTCAACCTTCTTCACCCGGGCCGAGGTGATCCATTTGATGTGCTTGGCGCGCATCTCGGATTCCAGAAGGCCCTTGGTGTCGCCCACCCCGTCCAGGCCCAGATGGCCGATATAGGGTTCGGCGGTGACGAAGGTCATCGGCACCTTGTCGCGGATTTTGGCCCGGCGCAGCGCGGTTTCCAGGATGAACAGGAATTCATAGGCCGGGCCAAAGCAACTGGCACCCTGCGCGGCACCGATGATCACCGGGCCGGGGTTCTTCAGAAGCTTCTCGAAGACCGCCCGCGCCTGTTCGGCATGGTCGATATGGCAGACCGACTGGGTGTAGCCGCCATGGGGGCCGAAACCCTCGATCTCGTCAAAGGCCAGTTCGGGGCCGGTGGCGATGACCAGATAGTCATAGGAAACCGAGGTTCCGTCGGCCAGTTCCACCCGGTTTTCGCCCGGGATCACCTTTTCGGCGGCGACGGCTTTGAAGTCGATGCCCTTCTTCGCCATGGTCGGGGCCAGATCGACGGTGATCTCTTCCCGCTGGCGCCAACCCACCGCGATCCACGGGTTCGACGGCACGAAGTGATACTTCGGCTCTTTCGTCACCACCGTGATCCGGTCTTCCTTGCGAAGCTGGTCGCGCAGCTCATAGGCCATGATCGACCCGCCCAGACCTGCCCCCAGAACCACCACATGCGCCATGCCCGCTCCTCCCGCGTTACGACTCTGCATAATATATACATTCGCATACATGAATTTGAAAGCCCTGTCATCTCTTGCGACAGGCTGACGCGGAGGCAAAGAAAAAGGCCCGCCGAAGCGGGCCTTTAGCGGGTCTTTCAGAGGATCACTTCGGAATGTCGCCGGTGATGCCTTCGACATAGAAGTTCATGCCCAGCAGGTCGCCGTCCGGCGCGGTGGCGCCTTCGGCCAGCCAGTCCGAACCGTCCTGCTTCTTGATCGGGCCGGTGAAGGGGTGCAGCGTGCCGGCGGCGATGTCATCGCGCACCTTCTCGGCGGCGGCTTTCACCTCGGCCGGAACCGCGTCAGTGATGTCGCCGATCAGCACTTCGCCCCCGGCGATGCCGGCCCAGACGTCGGACTGTTCGTAGGTGCCGTCCAGCAGCGCGCCCACACGCTCGACATAATAGGGCGCCCAGTTGTCAATGATGGACGAGACGCGCGGGCTGGGCTTGTAGGCTTCCATGTCCGAGGCCTGACCAAAGCCGATCACCGCGCCGCCTGCCTTGGCGGCTTCGGCCAGCGGAGCGGTCGAGTCGGTGTGGGCCGCGATCACGTCGACGCCCTGGTCGATCAGCGCCTTGGCCGAATCCGCCTCTTTCGCCGGGTCGAACCAGGTGAAGGCCCAGACCACCGACAGTTCGACGTTGGGGTTCACTTTCTTGGCGGCAAGGTAATAGGCGTTGATGCCGTTCATCACCTCGGGAATCGGGAACGAGCCGATGTAGCCGATCTTGTTCGACTTGGTCATCATCCCGGCGATGGTGCCCTGCACGGCGCGGCCTTCATAGAAGCGCGCGTTATAGGTCGAAACGTTCGGATGCTCACGCTTGAAGCCGGTGGCATGTTCGAACTTCACGTCCGGGAACTTGGCGGCGACGGCGTTCGTCGGGTCCATGTAGCCGAAAGAGGTGGTGAAGATGATGTTGCAGCCACCCAGCGCCATCTGGGTCAGCACGCGTTCGGCGTCGGCGCCTTCCGGCACGCTTTCCTGATACTGGATTTCCACCTTGTCGCCATAGGCCTCTTGCACGGCCAGCGCGCCCTGATGGTGCTGGTAGGTCCAGCCGCCGTCGCCGATCGGGCCGACATAGACGAAGCAGGCCTTCACCTTGTCCATGCCCGCGGCCATGGCGCCGCCCGCGGTCATCAGGCCAAGCCCCGCAGCGGCGGTGGCAAGAAGCGTTCTTCTCAGCATTTTCTTCTCCCGTTGGTGGGGGTGTCTGATGCACCCCGTTGATATATTGCGCCTTTCAGCGCGTCGCATGAAAGTTCTGCCCCAGTGCGGCCGGCGCGTTCAGCGCAGCCCGGCCCCGGCCCGAAGACATGATGACCAGCACGAGGATCGTTACCAGATACGGCGACATCGACAAGTACTCCACCGGAATCCGGCTTCCTGCTGCCTGAAGGTTAAGCTGAAGCACCGTAATGCCGCCGAAAAGATAGGCGCCGATCAGCGCGCGCCAGGGTTTCCAGCTGGCAAAGACCACGATGGCAAGGGCGATCCAGCCGGCGCCGGCTGTGATGCCGTCGACCCATTGCGGCACGCGCACAAGGCTGATGTAGGCGCCGCCCAGACCGGCCAGCGCGCCGCCGAAGGCAATCGCGCCCAGCCGGATCAGCCGCACCCGGTAGCCAAGGGCGTGGGCCGCCTCATGGCTCTCGCCGACCGCGCGCAGGATCAGCCCCAGCCGCGTCGCCTTCAGCACCCACCAGACCGCCGCCACCACCAGGATGGACAGATAGACCATCCAGTCATGGCCGAAGACGATCGGGCCGACGACCGGAATCTCGCGCAGGGTAGCCGGCAGCAGCGCGCCGGTCAGCGGCGGCTTGATGCCGTTGTAGTTCTGCCCCATCAGCGACGACAGCCCCAGCCCGAACAGCGTCAGCGCAAGCCCCGTCGCCACCTGATTGGCCAGAAGCACCTGGGTCACGAAGGCGAAGACCAGGCTCAGCGCCGCGCCGCCCAAGGCGCCGCCGACAAAGCCCGCCACCGGGCTGCCGGAATGGACCGCGGTGATGAAGCCGCAGATCGCGCCCATGATCATCATCCCCTCGACGCCCAGGTTCAGGACGCCGGCCTTTTCCGTCACCAGCTCCCCCAGCGCCGCCAGCAGGATCGGCACCGATGCCACCATCAGCGAGGCGATCAGGATGACCGGATTGATGCCACCAAAGTCCATGTCAGCCCCCCTTCGCCATGCGGATGCGGTAATTGGTCAGCACGTCCACCCCCAGAAGGAAGAACAGAAGCATGCCCTGGAACACCTGGATCGCCGCTGCCGGCAGCCGCAGGTTGGTCGAAGCCATCTCGCCGCCGACATAGGTCAGCGCCATCAGCACCCCCGCCAGCACGATGCCGATGGGGTTCAGACGGCCTAGGAAGGCCACGATGATCGCGGTAAAGCCATAGCCCACGTTGAAGTCGATCGAGATCTGGCCGGCAGGGCCCGTCACCTCGAAGAGGCCGGCAAGGCCCGCCAGCGCGCCGGAAAGCCCCATGCACAGCACGACCAGCCGGCTGGGGTTCACCCCGTGAAAGCGCGCGGCGCGCGGTGCCTGACCCGACAGGCGGATCTGGAAGCCGATGATGTGGCGCGACAGCAGCACCCAGGCGGCCACCGCCACGATCAGCGCGGCCACGCCCCCCCAATGCAGGCCCGAGCCCGCGATCAGTTCGGGGTTCGCCGCCGCCGGATAGCCGGAGAAGTTGCGGCTGCCCGGAAAGCCCATGCCTTCGGGGTTCTTCAGGAACCCGGTCGAGGCCTTGGCCAGAATGGTCTGGGCCACATAGACCAGCATCAGCGACACAAGGATTTCATTGGTGTTGAAGCGCGTCTTCAGGATCGCCGGGATCATCGCCCAGGCCCAGCCGCCGAAGGCGCCCGCCAGGATCATCAGCGGAAAGATCAGCCGGTTTTCCGTCGGATAGACCGCAAGGCCTACCGCCGCGCCGCAGATCGCGCCCATGATGTACTGGCCCTCGGCGCCGATGTTCCAGATGCCGGCGCGGAAGCCCAGCGACAGGCCGATGGCGATCAGGATCAGCGGCCCGGCCTTCACCAGCAATTGGCCGCGCAGGTAGAAGGCAAATTCACCGAAAAGCGGGTCCCAGAAGATGGTGCGGATCACCGCGAAGGGGTTGGTGCCCATAAGCGCGAACAGAAGCCCGCCGAAGAACATCGTCAGCACAACCGCCACGACCGGCGTGGCATAAAGCCAGAACCGCGAGGGGTTGGGTCTTTTTTCAAGCCTCAGCATGATGCGCGACCTCCATTCCGTGGGCGCCGCCCATCATCAGCCCGATCTCGTCGATGGTCAGGCCTTCCACCGGGCGCGGCTGGGTCAGCCGGCCCTCGTTCAGCACCGCAAAGCGGTCGGCAATCTCTAGCAGTTCGTCCAGGTCCTGGCTGATCACCACCACCGCCGCGCCTTCGGCCGCCCGGTCAAGGATGGCCTGCCGGATCGAGGCGGCAGCGGCCGCATCAACGCCCCAGGTCGGCTGGTTGATGACGATGACCTTCGGCGCCTGCATCAGTTCGCGGCCCACCACGAATTTCTGCAGGTTGCCGCCCGACAGCGCCCGCGCGGCCACATGGGCTCCGGGGGTGCGCACGTCGAAATCCTTGATGACGGCCTCGGCATAGGCGCGGGTGGCGGGCCAGTCGATGAACCCCTTGTTCGTCAGCCCCTTGCGGGCCTGCGCCGTCAGGAAGGCGTTCTCGATCAGGCTCATGTCGGGGGCGGCCGCATGGCCCAGCCGGTCTTCGGGGGCCGAAACCATGCCCGCCCGCCGCCGGTCGATCGGGCCAAGATCGCCCACCGGCGCGTCATCAATGCGCACGCGGTCGGGGCTGGCCCTCAACTCACCCGAAAGCGCCAGCAGAAGTTCATCCTGACCGTTGCCGGCCACGCCCGCGATGCCCAGAACCTCACCCGCCGCCACCGTGAACGCGACATTCTTCAGCGAGGTGCCGAAGGGAATGGGCGAGGCGACGGACAGGTCCGACACCCCCAGCATGACCTTGCCCTTTTCGCCCGGGCGCCGGGCCGGCGGGGTCAGCGTGGCGCCGACCATCATCTCGGCCAGTTCGCGCGCGGTTGAAGCGCGCGGATCGGCCGTGCCCACCACCTTGCCGCGCCGCAGGATGGTCGCGGCGTCGCAAAGGCTGCGGATTTCCTCCAGCTTGTGCGAGATATAAAGGATCGCCGTCCCCTCGGACGACAACTGCCGTAGGGTCTTGAAGAGAATCTCGACTTCCTGCGGGGTCAGCACGCTGGTCGGTTCATCCATGATCAGCAGTTTGGGGTCCTGCAGCAGGCAGCGGATGATCTCGACCCGCTGGCGTTCGCCCGCCGACAGGTCGCCCACCATGCGGCTGGGGTCCAGCGGCAGGCCGTATTCCTCGGACACCGCGCGGATGCGGGCCGAAAGTTCCTTCATCGGCGGCGGGTTTTCCATGCCAAGCGCCACGTTTTCGGCGACGTTCAGCGCCTCGAACAGGCTGAAATGCTGGAACACCATGGCCACGCCCGTGCTGCGCGCCTCTCCGGGTGAACCGGGGGTATATGCGGCGCCGTTCCATGTCATCCGGCCGCTGTCGGGTTTCACAAGGCCATACATCATCTTGACCATGGTGGACTTGCCGGCGCCGTTTTCGCCCAGCAGGGCATGAACTTCGCCCCGCCGGATGCTGAAGGTCACGTCGGAATTCGCCACCACGCCGGGATAGGTCTTGGTGATCCCCTCCACCGCCAGAAGGACGGTGCGTTCGTCGGTCATGCCTGTTTCTCCGTTCTCGCCCGTGCGCGGGCCTGGGAAAGGAAGTCCGCCGCGACTGAAATCGCGATGGCCTGGGGATGCTTGCCAAGGGCCGGTTCGCCAATGGGGCAGGTGATGCGGGAAATCTCGCCCGGGCCGTGCCCCAGCGCCGCCAGCCGGCTGCGGAACCGCGCCCATTTGGTGGCCGACCCGATCAGCCCGCAGGCGGCAAAGCCATGGGCCAGCAGCCGGTGGCACAGTTCCAGATCCAGCGCATGGCTGAAGGTCAGGATCAGATGCTCGGCCCCGGGGGGCGCCAGCGTCACGGCCTGCGCCGGATCGGGCACCGGAAGGATGCGGACATTCGGGGGGGCGGTGTCGGGATAACGGTCGGGGCCGACATCGACCCAGGTGATCTGCACCTCGGGCAGGGGGGCCAGCACATCGACCAGCGCCCGCCCGACATGGCCCGCACCCCAGATCCACAACTCGCGGCCGGCCTTCGCCTCGGGTTCGATCAGCCAGCCCTGCAGCAGTTGCGTCGCGGGGCGCTCGCCGCGGGCGCGGGCGCGGTCGATCAGGCGCTTCACGGCCAGGGGCATGGGCGAACCGTCAAGGCTGCGGGCGATGAGGCCGGCGGTGGCCGTGGGCGCCATGGCGAAGACCTCGGTCACCAGCGTCACCGCCCCGCCGCAGCATTGCCCCAGCGCCGGGCCCAGGGGCACGCGGGCCACCACAGGCGCCGCCCCCGCCGCCAGAAGCGACCGCGCGCGGTTTGCCGCCTCCCATTCCAGCGCGCCGCCACCGATGGTGCCGGATTGCCCGCCGGCCCAGACCAGCATCGCCGCCCCCGCCTCGCGCGGGCTGCTGCCGTCATGCCCGGCGATCACCACCCGGGCCACCGGGCCATGGGCAGCGATGGCCGCCCGAACTTCACCGGGATCAAACATCGCGGCGCCCGCCCGAAGCCGTCGCGGCCTCTTGCCGGCGCACGGCCATCAGCACCCGTTCCGCCGTCGCCGGCGCATCCAGCGCGGGGTAAAGGCTGCCGTCACCGCAGGCCGCCACCGCATCCGACAGCGCCATCAGCGCCGAGATGCCCAGCATGAAGGGCGGCTCGCCCACCGCCTTGGACTTGCCCACCGTATCCTCACGGTTGGGCTTGCCCCAAAGCGCCACGTTGAAGATGCGCGGCCGGTCGGAACAGGCCGGAATCTTGTAGGTGGATGGCGCATGGGTCGTTAGCCGCCCCTTGCCGTCCCACACCAGTTCTTCAGTCGTCAGCCAGCCGGCGCCCTGCACATAGGCGCCTTCGACCTGCCCGATATCCAGCGCGGGGTTCAGGCTGCTGCCGGTGTCATGCAGGATGTCGGCGCGCAGGATGCGGTTTTCGCCGGTCAGCCGGTCGATGACCACCTCGGTCACCGCCGCGCCATAGGCGAAGTAGAAGAACGGCCGGCCGCTGCCTTTCACCCGGTCCCAGGTGATCTTGGGCGTGGCGTAGAAGCCGGTTGACGACAGCGACACCCGCGCCTGATAGGCCAGGGCCGCGACGCGGGCGAAGTCATAGCTTTCGCCGGCCACATGCACCTGCCCGCCGTCAAAGCGCACTGCCGAGGCCGCCACCTGATGCTTGCCGGCGATGAAATCGGCCAGCCGGTCGCGGATCGTCTCACAGGCCGCCCGCGCCGCCATGCCGTTCAGGTCGCTGCCCGAACTGGCCGCCGTGGCCGAGGTGTTGGGCACCTTGGCCGTATCGGTCGCGGTGATGCGGACCTGCGCTGCATCGACGCCAAAGACCGAGGCCGCCACCTGCGCGACCTTCTGGTTCAGGCCCTGACCCATCTCGGTGCCGCCGTGGTTCAGGATGATCGAGCCGTCCTGATAGACATGCACCAGCGCCCCGGCCTGATTGAGCCATGTCAGCGTGAACGAGATGCCGAACTTCACCGGCGTCAGGGCGATGCCGCGCTTCAGGATCGGGTTTTTCGCATTCCAGGCGGCAATCTCGGCCTTGCGGGCCAGGTAATTGCTGGATTTCTCCAACTCGGCCACCAGCTCATGCCCGATGAAATCCTCAACCGGCATGTGGTAGGGGGTAGTCTGCGGCGCGGCATTGGCCGGCGAATGCGCCGCGCCATAGCGGTGTCCGGTGCCCGGCCCGGTGGCGCCCGCGGCGCGGTAGAAGTTCAGCCGACGCACCTCAAGCGGTTCGCGGCCGACCGCATGGGCCACATGGTCCAGCACCCGTTCAATCCCCACCATGCCCTGCGGCCCGCCGAAACCGCGATAGGCGGTGGCGCTTTGGGTGTTGGTGCGCAGCCGGTGGCTTTCGATGCGGATGTCGGTCAGGTGATAGCAGTTGTCGGCATGCAGCATCGCCCGGTCCGCGACGGGCAGCGACAGATCCTGGCTCCAGCCGCAGCGGAACAGATGGGTGAATTCCACCCCCAGGATGCGGCCCTGATCGTCATGTCCGACGCGGTAGCGGATTTTCAGGTCATGCCGCTTGCCGGTGATCATCATGTCGTCGTCGCGGTCATAGCGCATCTTGGCCGGCCGGCCGGTGCGCGCGGCCACGATGGCGCAGGCGATGGCCAGCGCGTTGCCCTGGCTTTCCTTGCCGCCGAAGCCGCCGCCCATCCGCCGCATCTCGACGCGCACCGCGCTCATCGGCAGGTGCAGGGCATGGGCGACCTTGTGCTGCACCTCGGTCGGATGCTGGGTGCTGGAGAAGACCTGCATCCCGTCTTCCTGCGGAACGCAGGCGGCGATCTGGCCTTCCAGATAGAAATGCTCTTGCCCGCCGACCTCGAAAACGCCTTCGGTCACCCGGGGGCTGCCGGCAATCGCGCCCGCCGCATCGCCCTTGGACCAGATCACCGGGCCCTGTTCGAAACGGCTGTTCGCGGCCAGCGCCTGTTCCACGGTCAGCAGCGCCGGCAGGTCGCGGTAACTGATCTTGCCCAGACGCGCGGCCTTGCGGGCGGCCAGATGGCTTTCGGCCACCACCAGAAAGACCGGCTGGCCGATGTAATGCACGCGGTCCACCGCCAGCAGCGGCTCGTCATGAACCGAGGGCGAGCAGTCGGGCATCTCGGTGAAATCGGCCGCCGACAGAACCATCACCACGCCGGGCGCGGCACGGACGGCCGACAGGTCGATTTCGGCAATCTCGCCATGGGCGCAGCTGGACAGGCCGAAGGCCAGATGCAGGGCGCCCGCGGGCAGCGGGATGTCATCGACATAGCGCGCCGCACCGGCCACCTGCAGGGGCGAGGAATCGTGGGGAAGGGGTTTGCCCATGCTCATGCCGAGACCTCCAGCACATCGACGGCGACGCCGTTCAGGTCATGGAAATAGCGGATCAGCATGTTCTGCGCGGCCTGCATCCGGTAGGCGGCGCTGGCGCGCATGTCGGTCAGCGGGGTGAAGTCGCCGGCCATCGCCGCGGCGGCGGCCTGAACCGTGTCCAGAGTAAAGGGCCGGCCCAGAAGGGCCGCCTCGGCCGCAGCGGCGCGTTTCGGGATGCCCGCCATGCCGCCAAAGGCGATGCGGGCACCTGTCACCACGCCATCCGCCACCGTCAGGTTGAACCCGCCGCATACGGCGGAAATATCCTGATCGAAGCGCTTGGACAGCTTGTAGATGCGCAGGGCGGGGGCGCTGGCCGGGATGGTGATGGCCTCGACGAATTCGCCGGGCAGCCGGTCCTGCTTGCGGTAGTCGAGGAAGAAGGATTCCAGCGGCATCGACCGGCGGTCCTCGCCCCGGCGCAGGTGCAACGTGGCGCCCATTGCGATCAGCGCGGGCGGGCCGTCGCCGATCGGGCTGCCGTTGGCGATATTGCCGCCGATGGTTGCGGCGTTCCTGACCTGAACGCTGGCAAAGCGGCGCAGCATCGCGGCCAGGGCCGGATGACGGTCCTGCATGGCCAGCCGCAGATCCTCAACCGTCACGCCGGCGCCGATGCGGATCGTGTCGCCCGCAACCTCGATCTGCTGCAGGTCGGTGACGCCGTTCAGGAAGATCACCGGCGCAAGGTCGCGCAGCTGCTTGGTCACCCAAAGCCCCACATCGGTGGCGCCGGCGATCAGCGTGGCATCCGGCATCTGCGCATAAAGCGCGGCCAGTTCGCCCGATGACTGCGGGTGCAGGGGGGCCGTCTGCCCCCCGAGGCCTGCGGCCTCTCCCCCCGAGGATATTTGCCGAGAGAGGATGGCGGGATCGTCCTTCACCCAGTCGGGGGCCGGAAGGGTTTCGGCGGCTTCGGCGGCGCGGATGATGGGGGCATAGCCGGTGCAGCGGCAGAGGTTGCCGGCCAGCACGTCATCATGGTCGCGCCGGCCGGTCAGATGGGCGGCGGCCATCGACATGATGAAGCCCGGGGTGCAGAAGCCGCATTGGCTGCCGTGATGGGCGACCATGGTTTCCTGCACCGGATGCATCTGGCCCTGCGGCCCCGTCAGCCCCTCGACCGTGCGGACCGCCTTGCCGTGAAGCTGGGGCAGGAAGAGGATGCAGGCGTTCAGCGCGCGGACACCGGTTTCATCGGTGACCATCACGGTGCAGGCGCCGCAGTCGCCTTCGTTGCAGCCTTCCTTGGTGCCGGTCAGGCCGCGCGTTTCGCGCAGCCAGTCGAGAAGGGTCCGCGTCGGAGGCTCGGCCCCGAGGCGGATCTGCGTTCCGTTCAGGAGAAACGCGATCTCGGTCATGTCTTTTCCTGCCGCGTTACCCCCGTCACGGGCCAATCTGCGCGACCGCCTGATGCGGCGTAAAGCGGGCGCGCGCCCTTCTTCCGGCTTTTCGCCGTGTTATCGTGCATTGATGAAGCCTGTTGCACCGGATTCGGGCAAGCCCAACCTTTTGGCTGCAGAAGATAGCACCTTCATCCGAATCCGAACAATCGCCCGCCCCTTCCGCCGCCGGGCCGGGGCGGTTAGGCTGGCACCATGCCCAATCCTCCCCGATTCATCCACCTGCGCACCCATACCGAGCATTCGCTGCTGGAAGGCGCTATCCCGGTGAAAAAGCTGGTCAAACTCTGCGCCACGGCCGAGATGCCGGCGGTGGCGGTGACCGATACCAACAACATGTTCTGTGCGCTGGAGTTCTCCAGCCACGCCAAGGATGCGGGGCTTCAGCCGATCATCGGCTGCCAGATCAGCCTGGCGCATGATCCGGCGCAGCCCGGCGAAAAGCCGCGTCTGCCGGCGCCGGTCGTGCTGCTGGCGCAGTCCGAAGCGGGCTACATGAACCTGATGAAGCTGAACTCGTGCCTCTACATCGGCAAGGGCGGGCAGCTGCCGCAGGTCACGGTGGAGGAACTGGCGGCCCATGCCGGCGGGCTGATCTGCCTGACCGGGGGGCCGGACGGGCCTTTGGGGCGGTTTCTGCGGGCGGGGCAGGGGGCCAAGGCGGCGGCGCTGCTGGAGCGGCTGGCGAGCATCTATCCGGGTCGGCTTTACGTCGAGTTGCAGCGCCACCCCGGCGAAGGCGGCGCCCTGCCCGAAGCCGAGGCGCAAAGCGAACGCGGGCTGATCGCGCTGGCCTATCAGATGGCGCTGCCGCTGGTGGCGACCAACGATGTCTATTTCCCGAAGGCCGAGATGTATGAGGCGCATGACGCGCTGATCTGCATTGCCGAGGGCGCCTATGTGGACCAGCAGGAGCCGCGCCGGAGGCTGACGCCGCAGCACTACCTGAAATCCGAAGCCGAGATGTGCGCGCTGTTCGCCGATCTGCCCGAGGCCCTGGCCAATACGGTGGAAATCGCCCGGCGCTGTGCCTTCATGGCTTCAAAGCGCAAGCCGATCCTGCCGCGCTTTGCCGATGATGAGGTCGAAGAACTGCGCCGTCAGGCCTGGGAGGGGCTGGAACGGCGGCTGGCCGTCATTCCGCTGGCGGCGCCGCGTGCGGAATATGAGGCGCGGCTGGCCTTCGAAGTCGACATCATCGAGAAGATGGGTTTTCCCGGCTATTTCCTGATCGTGTCCGACTTCATCAAATGGGCCAAGAACGAAGGCATTCCGGTGGGGCCGGGCCGGGGTTCGGGCGCGGGGTCGCTGGTGGCCTATGCGCTGACCATCACCGATCTTGACCCCCTGCGCTATGCGCTGCTGTTCGAACGCTTCCTGAACCCCGAGCGGGTGTCGATGCCCGACTTCGACATCGACTTCTGCATGGACCGGCGGGAAGAGGTGATCCGCTATGTTCAGGGCAAATACGGCCGCGACAAGGTGGCCCAGATCATCACCTTCGGCGCGCTTCTGTCCAAGGCGGCGGTGCGCGACGTGGGGCGCGTGTTGCAGATGTCCTACGGGCAGGTGGACCGCCTGTCCAAGATGATCCCGGTCGAAGGGGTGAAGCCCGTCAGCATCACCAAGGCGCTGGCCGATGAACCCCGCCTGCGCGAGGCGGCGAAGGAAGAGGTGGTGGGCCGCCTTCTGACCTATGCCGAACAGATCGAGGGGCTTTACCGCAACGCCAGCACCCATGCCGCCGGCGTGGTGATCGGCGACCGCCCGCTGGATGAGCTGGTGCCGCTCTATCAGGACCCGCGGTCCGACATGCCGGCCACCCAGTTCAACATGAAATGGGTCGAGGCCGCGGGGCTGGTGAAGTTCGACTTCCTCGGCCTCAAGACTCTGACGGTGATCCAGAACGCCATCGACCTGATCCGCGGAACCGGGCGCAGCCTGCATGAGGCCGCCGACGGCCGGCGCCTTTATGACCCGCCTCCGGGGGCCGAGAATGACATCGGCCATATCCCGCTGGACGACAAGGCGACCTATGAGCTTTACGCGGCCGCCAAGACGGTTGCGGTGTTTCAGGTGGAAAGCTCGGGCATGATGGATGCGCTTCGGCGCATGAAACCCACCTGCATCGAGGATATCGTGGCGCTGGTGGCGCTTTACCGCCCCGGCCCGATGGAGAACATTCCGACCTACTGCGAGGTGAAGCACGGGCTGCGGCCGCTGGAATCGATCCACCCGACGATCGACCATATCCTGGCCGAGACGCAGGGCATCATCGTCTATCAGGAACAGGTGATGCAGATCGCGCAGGTCATGGGCGGCTACAGCCTTGGCGGCGCCGACCTGTTGCGCCGCGCCATGGGCAAGAAGATTGCCGAGGAAATGGCCAAGGAACGGCCCAAATTCATCGAAGGCTGCCAGAAGACTCACGGCATCGACGCGAAGAAATCCGGTGAGGTCTTTGACCTGCTTGAGAAATTCGCGAATTACGGTTTCAACAAGTCCCACGCCGCCGCCTATGCCGTGGTCAGCTATCAGACCGGCTGGCTGAAGGCCAACCACCCGGTCGAGTTCATGGCGGGCGTCATGAACTGCGATATCCACCTGACCGACAAGTTGGCGGTCTACAAACGCGAGCTGGACAAGCTGGGCATTCCCACGGTGGCGCCTTGCGTGAACGCCAGCCTTGCCACCTTCAGCGTGCGCGGCCAGTCTGTCGTCTATGCGCTGGGCGCGCTGAAGAACGTCGGCGTCGAGGCGATGCGCATGATCACCGAGGCGCGCGGCGACAAGCCCTTTGCCACGCTTTACGATTTCGCGCGGCGCGTCGATCTGAAGCGGATCGGCAAGCGGCCCCTGGAAATGCTGGCCCGCGCCGGGGCCTTCGATCAGCTTGATCCCAACCGCGCCCGGGTGTTCGAGGCGCTGGATGCGCTGGTGGCCTATTCGGCCGCCGTGCATGAGGCGCGGGTGTCCGATCAGGTAAGCCTGTTCGGCACGGCGGGCGAGGATATTCCCGAACCCCGCATCCCCGGCCGCGATGACTGGCTGCCGGTCGAACGGCTGGCGCATGAACATCAGGCCATCGGCTTCTACCTGTCGGGGCATCCGCTGGATGACTACATGTCGGCCCTGAAGCGCAAGGATGTGAAGACGCTGGCCGAGGTGGCGCGGCTGGCCGAGGGCGGGCCGCTGGTGGCCAAGCTGGCCGGGTCGGTCTCATCCCGGCAGGAACGCAAGTCCGCCAAGGGCAACCGCTTTGCCTTCGTGCAGCTGTCCGATCCGACCGGGCTTTACGAAGTTACGGTGTTTTCCGACACGCTGGAACAGGCGCGCGACCATCTGGAGCCGGGCCGCAATGTCGTGCTGACGGTCGAGGCCAATCTGGAAGGTGAGACGCTGAAGCTTCTGGCGCGCGGTGCGCAGCCCATCGACAATGTCGCGGCCGAAGCGGGGGCAGCCGATCTGCGGGTTCACCTCAACCGGCCCGAGGCGGTGACCTCGCTGGCGGGGCTGCTGGACCGGCTGGAGGGCCGCAACCGCGCCCGGATCACCCTGTGCGTGGCCGATGACGGCGGGCGCGAGATTGATATTCTGCTGCCCCGTCCCTATCCGGTGACGCCCCAGATCCGGGGCGCCATCAAGGCGATGCAGGGCGTCGTGATGGTGGAGGAGGTCTGACCTCCGCCGCCCGGGTCAGAACCGCGAGGGGAAGGTTTCGGGCGAGATGCCCAGCCGGCGCAGCACGGCGGCGTCGGGCTTGCAGTGGGCGCGCACGGCGCGGGCGGCTTCGATGCTGTCGCCCAAGAGGGCGAAGGCTTGCGAAATCTGCGAGAAGGCCGCGTTCAGATTTTTCATGTCAGGCTCGCTTTCTGTCACGCTGTGACGCCTGAAACATGGGCTCCGCAGGCCCATTCTGCAACGCAGCAATGGCGATGTCCGCCATGCGCCTGACGCATGGCAAAAGGCCCGGCCGAAGCCGGGCCTTGCCATTTTCGCCTTGCGGGAACTGTCAATCCTCGTCGGCGGCAAGCTGCGTCAGAACCTGTCCCTTGCCCCGCATCCGCAGAACCATCGGCACCACCAGCGCCAGGAAAGCCAGCGCCAGCAGCACGGCCGAGACGGGCGAGGCGACCAGCGTCGTCAGGTCGCCCTGACTGATCGACAGCGCGCGGCGCAATTGCTGTTCTGCCATCGGTCCCAGGATCAGCCCCACCACCACCGGCGCGATGGGAAAGCCGTAAAGCCGCATCAGATAGCCCATGACGCCAAAGCACAGCAGCATGAACAGCTCGACCGGCGAGGGGTTGGCGCCGATCGTGCCCAGCGTGGCAAAGACCAGAATGCCGGCATAAAGCCACGGCCGCGGAATGGTCAGGAGCCGCACCCACAGCCCGATCAGCGGCAGGTTCAGCACCAGAAGCATCGCATTGGCGATCAGCAGCGAGGCGATCAGGCTCCACACCAGATCGGGGTTGGTGGCAAACAGCAGCGGCCCCGGCTGCAGGCCGAACTGCTGGAACCCCGCCAGCATGATGGCGGCCGTGGCGCTGGTGGGCAGGCCCAGCGTCAGCAGCGGCACCAGCGTGCCCGCCGCGCTGGCGTTGTTCGCGGCCTCGGGGCCGGCGACGCCTTCGATGGCGCCGTTGCCGAATTCCTCGGGGTGCTTGGTCAGCCGCTTTTCGGTGGCATAGGACAGGAAAGTGCCGATTTCGGCCCCGCCCGCCGGCATGGCGCCGATGGGAAAGCCCAGGGCGGTGCCGCGCAGCCATGGCTTCCACGACCGCGCCCAGTCTTTCCGCGTCATCCAGACCGAGCCCTTGACGGCGATCACTTTTGCCTCACCCGGGCCGCCCTGTCCGGCGACGAACAGCGCCTCACCCAAGGCGAACATGGCGACGGCCAGCGTGGTAACCTCGATCCCGTCCAGAAGCTGCGGCACGCCATAGGCCAGCCGGGCCTGACCGCTGAGCTGGTCAATCCCCACCAGCGCCAGCGACAGGCCGACGAACAGCGAGATCAGCCCCTTGCGCGTGCTGTCGCCGAAGGCCGACGACACGGTGACGAAGGCCAGCACCATCAGCGCGAAATAGTCGCGCGGGCCGAAGGCGATGGCGATCTTGACGACGCTGGGCGCAAGAAAGGCCAGAAGCAGCGTGGCGATCAGCCCGGCCACGAACGATCCGATGGCGGCGGTGGCCAGCGCCGGCCCGCCGCGCCCGGCGCGGGCCATCTTGTTGCCCTCAAGCGCCGTGATGATCGAGGCACTTTCGCCCGGTGTGTTCAACAGGATCGAGGTGGTCGAGCCGCCATACATCCCGCCGTAATAGATGCCCGCGAACATGATCAGCGACCCCGCCGGGTCCAGCCCGTAGGTCACCGGCAGAAGCAGCGCCACGGTCAGCGCCGGGCCGATGCCGGGCAGCACGCCCACGGCGGTGCCCAGCGTCACGCCGATCAGGGCGTAAAGCAAGAGCATCGGGTCCATCGCCGCGACCAGACCCTGCATCAGCAAGTCGAAACCGGCCATGTCAGCCCCCAAGGAACAGGTTTTCCAGCGGCCCGGCGGGCAGGCTGAGTTTCAGAAGACCGGCAAAGACCAGATGGATCGCCAGCGCAAAGACGATGCCCACAGGCACGGTGACCATGAGGTTCCGCTTGCCGAAGCCGCGGGCGGTGCAGGCGAAAAGAAGCCCCGTCGCCACCGAGAACCCGACCGGCTGCAGCAGCACAAGCTGGGCCAGAAGCCCCGCGACGATCCACAGAACCGGCCCCCAGGCCTGACGCGGCGGCGCCTCGGGCGCTTCGCGGAAGGCCGCGACCAGCGACCACAGCGCAAGCCCGCCAAGGCATCCGGCGATCCAGCGCGGCACATCGGCCGGGCCGACGCCGGAATAGCCCGCGTCCTGCGGCAGCCGGGCGGCGTCGGTCCAGATCAGCACGGCCACGGCGCCAAGCGCCGCCGCCGTGACAAGCGCCACCCCGTCGGGGCGGCGCTGCGAGGGGTTGAACCCGCTCATTTTACCAGACCGATGTCCTTGAGGATCGTCTCGGTCGAGGCGATGTCGGCGTCAAGCTGCGCCTGGAAGGCATCGCCGGCCAGATAGGTGTTGGCCCAGCCCTTGGTTTCCAGCGCGGTCTGCCACGAGGCCGAGTTCACCATCTTCTCGACATCGGCCAGGATCGCGGCCTTCTGGTCGGCCGAGATGCCCGGCGCGGCGGCGACCATCCGCCAGTTCTGCAGCACCACGTCCAGCCCGGCTTCCTTCAGCGTCGGCGCGTCGACGCCCTCGATCCGCTCTTCCGAGGTGACGGCCAGAATGCGCAGCGTGCCGGCATCGGCCTGCGCCTTGAACTCTCCCAGACCCGAGATGCCTGCGGTCACCTGGCTGCCCAGGATCGCGGCCAGCGCCTCACCGCCGCCGGAATAGGCGATGTAGTTGATCTTGGTGGGGTCAACGCCCGCGGCCTTGGCCAGAAGGCCCACCGCGATATGGTCGGTGCCGCCGGCCGAACCGCCGGCCCAGCTGACCGCGCCCGGATCGGCCTTCAGCGCCTCGACCAGTTCGCCGATGTTCTGGATCGGCGAAGAGGCGGGAACCACGATGGCCTCATATTCCCCGGTCAGGCGGGCGATGGGCGTCACGTCGGCCAGCGAGACGGGCGAGGCGTTGGTCAGGATCGCGCCCACCATCACATAGCCGCCGACGATCAGCTGATCGCCCTTGCCGGCGTTCTGCGAAACGAACTGGGCCAGTCCCACGGTGCCGCCGGCGCCCGGAACGTTCTGCACCTGCACCGAACCCGAGATGCCTTCCGCGCCCAGCACTTCCTGCATGGTGCGCGCGGTCTGGTCCCAGCCGCCGCCCGGTGCGGCGGGCGCCATGATCATGTAATCGCCCGCATAGGCCGGAACCGCCAGCGCAGCCGCGACAAGACCCGCGAAAAGCGTGTGTTTCATTCTGATGTCCTCCCAAATGCCGGGCCTCCACCCGGATGAGTCGAGAAAGCACATCAACCTGACGCAAAGCTGACAGGTTCTGCCGCCGCCTGCACAAAAACCTTGCAGGCTGCGGACCGGTCAGTTTCCGGCGATGGCGGATTTCCAGCGCGCGATCAGGCGGGCGCGCTTGGCCTGATCCAGATAGACCAGAACCCCGGGGCTGACGGGCACCGGGCGCAGTTGCGCCCCCAGCGCCTCTTGCATGGTGCGGGCGCTGTTGTCGTCCGACACCTCAAGGCTGACGGCCGGCAGGCGCAGCTTTTCGGCCAGAATCGTCTGGCCCGCCCGCGACATGAAATAGCCCAGGAACAGCGCGCCAAGATCGGCCCGCCGCGCGGCCCGCGGCACCAGCGCCACGCGGGACACGACAACGGTGAAGTCATGCGGCAGCACCAGCCCGACATCGGGGTGCTGGCGGGCCCAGTCGGCGGCGTAAGAGCCAAGGATGTTGTAGCCTACCGCCAGCCGCCCGTCCGACACCCGCTCAAGGATTTCCTGCGAGGTCGGGAACTGCTGCACCCCCGCCTTGCCCATGGCGCCGACCAGCGTCCAGATATCGGCGAAATGTTCCTGGTCGCGGGCCAGGAACAGATAGCCCACGGCCGAACGTTCGATGTCATAGGTGCCGATGCGGCCCTGAACCGCCGCGCCGCCCTGCCGCAGCCAGTCCAGCAACTCGAACCGCGTCGCGGGCGGGGGGCGGCCGGCGAAGCTGGGCTTGTGATAGACCAGAACTGCCGGCTCGAACGTCATGGCATAGGCCATGTTGCGCCAGTTGGCCCAGCGGGGCCAGCCGGCCGAAGCCTCAACCTCGGTCTCGCGGGCGTAGCCGTCATTGGCAAGTTTCACCTGCAGGTCCATGGCCGACGAAAAGGCCAGATCGGCGGTGGTGCCGCCGGCATCGGTCTCGGCGATGATGCGGGCGTTGATCTCGCCGGTCAGCAGGTCTTCGTAGCGCACGGCGACATCGGGGTGCTGTTCCTGAAAGCCCTCGATCAGCGGCAGGGCCAGCCGTTCGTCCAGTGACGAATAGATGACCAGTTCATCCCCCGCAGCGCCCGAAGGCGCGGGGAAGGTAAAGACCTCGGCCCCGGCGGGCGGGGCAAGGGCCAGAAGGACAGCGGTCAGCCGGGCCAGCATGGCGCCATCATGGCAGGGCCGGCGCCACCGGGCAACCGTGGCAGCGGCTTGCCGCGCGCCAAGGTTCGGCCCTAGGATCGGCGGCGGGAGGACCGGATGCGCATTCTCTTGGTCGAGGACAATGAGGCGCTGGCCGAGGGGCTGGCGCAACTGCTGACCGGCGCTGGCCATGCGGTGGACCGGGTGGCCGATGGCGCCTCGGCCGAGGCGCTGGCGGCGGCGGAAAGCTTTGATCTGGTGATCCTTGATCTGAACCTGCCCGAGATGGACGGTCTTTCGGTGCTGCGCGCCATGCGCGGCCGCCACAATCAGGCGGCGGTGATGATCCTGACGGCGCGCGGCGCGCCCGAAGACCGCGTGCGCGGGCTGGATCTTGGCGCCGACGACTACATGGTGAAGCCCTTCGATATCGGCGAGTTCGAGGCGCGGGTGCGCTCGCTGCTGCGCCGTCAGGCGGGGCTGCGGGCCGCCGTGGTGACGGTGGGCGAGGTGACGCTGGACCTTGCGGCGCGGCGGTTCATGGCGGCGGGCCAGCCGCTGGACCTGCCGGCCCGCGAACATGCGCTGTTGGAACTGCTGTTCATGCGCGCCGGCAAGGTGGTGGCGAAAGAGGCCATCGTGCAGTCGCTGACCTCGCTGGATGACAGCCTGTCGGACAACGCGATTGAACAATACGCCAGCCGCCTGCGCCGCCGCCTTGCGCCCCATGGGGTGCATCTGCGCACCGCGCGCGGCATCGGCTATTACATCGACCGGGGCGGCTGATGGGGTCGCTGCGCCGCCGCCTTCTGGGCTGGCTTCTGGCGGCGACCGCCGTTCTGGGCCTGCTGGCGCTGGCCGATACCTGGCGCGAGGCGGTGGGCACCGCCACCTCGGTCTCGGACCGGGTGCTGGCCGGGTCTGCCATGGCGATTGCCGAGCGGGTGACGGTGGGCGACGATGCCGCGCTGCAGGTCGATATCCCCTATTCCGCGCTGGAGATGCTGACCTCTACCGCGCAGGACCGGGTGTTCTACCGGGTGGACGGGCCGCAGGGTTTCCTGACCGGCTATGACCAGTTGCCCCCCGCCACGCCGGGCCGCGACGGGGCGGGTTATGCCGATGGTTTCTTTGCCGGCGAACCCATCCGCATCATCACGCTGGCGCGCACCGCCTCGACCGGGGTCGAGTCGATCCCCTTCCGGGTGACGGTCGCCGAATCGACGCTGGCCCGCCGCGAACTGGCCGGTGCGATCCTGTTCCGCTCGGCCCTGCGGCTTCTGGGGATGATCCTGGGGGCGGCGGCGATTGTGTGGATCACGGTTCCCCTGGCGCTGCGCCCGCTGAACCGTCTGGGCGAGGCGATTGCCGCGCGGTCGCCCGACGATCTGTCGCCCATCCGCTCTGACGTTCCGGCCGAGGTTCAGGGGCTGGTCGAGGCGGTGAATTCCTTCATCGCGCGGCTGGATACCGCGTTGCAGGCGCTGCGCAACTTTACCGGCAACGCCAGCCACCAGCTGCGCACCCCCCTTGCGGTGATCCGCACGCAACTGGCGCTGGCGCAGCGGGCCGAAAGCCCCGGCGCCGCCCGCGATGCCGCCGCCAAGGGCGATGCCGCGCTGGCCGATGCCGAGCGCATTCTGGCGCAGCTTCTGCTGCTGGCGCGGGTCGATGTGGCCTCGGCCCGGCCCGGCGCCGGCACGCTGGATGCGGCCGCGCTGGCCCGCGACCTGACCGGAGAGATGATCCCGCGTGCGGCCGAGGCGGGGATCGATCTGGGCTTCGAAGGGGCGCCGGTGCAGGTGCGGGCCGAGGCGGTCCTCTTGTCCGAGGCGCTGAAGAACCTGATCGACAACGCCCTTGGCTATGCCGGGCGGGGGGCCGAGGTGACGGTGTCGGTCGCCCGCGCCGGCGATCTGGCGGTGATCGCGGTCGAGGATGACGGGCCGGGCATTCCCGAAACCGCGCTGGCCGGGCTGCGGGGGCGCTTTGCCCGGGGCGCGGGGGCCGATGACGCGCGGGGCGGCAGCGGTCTGGGCCTTGCCATCGTGACCGAGATCGCGGCCCTGTTCGGCGGCGATCTGGCGCTGGGCCCGGGGCGCGGCGGGCGGGGTCTGCGGGCCGAACTGCGGTTGCCGGCGGGCTGAGCGGCCACCCTGCGGCGCATGACGGCGGAATTCATTTGCATTTTCCGCCCGTTGCGGCAGCTTCCTGCCATGCGTGCCCTGCTTGCCCTTCTGCTGACCCTGCTGGCTGCTGCCCCCGCCGTGGCGCAATCGGCGCGCGATTATGTCGAGGAAGGCTTCCGCGCCGCGCAGATCGGCATGTCTTCCTCCGCCGGCAAGGCGCTGCGCGAGATCGGGCAGCGCGCCGCGGCCGGTTCGGACGGGCGGGCGGCTTTGCTGCGCGAACGGCAGGTGTTGGCGCTGCGGCTGCGTCAGGTGGAAGAGCAGCTGGTGGCGCCCGATGCCGACCGCATCGCGCTGGCGGGCGAGGTGGAAAGCCTGACCAACCAGCTTGCCCTGATCGACGACCGCGTGGCGACCGAGTTTCCCGATTTTGCCGCGCTGACCGCGCCGGAACCGCTTGGTCTGGCCGAGGTGCAGGCGCTCTTGCGCCCGGATGAGGCGCTGATCCTGATCTTCGTCGGGCCGCAGTTCACCGATGTCTTTGCCGTCTCGCCCAGGAAGGTCGGCTGGCATCAGGTGGGGGCGGGCACGGCGACGCTGGCCGATGTGGTGGCCACCTTGCGGCAGGAACTTGACCCCACCGCCCCCAGCCGGTCGGCCGCCGCGCTGGAGGATGAACCGGCGCCGGCCCGGCCGGCGGGGGCCGGATTTTCGCGCGGGATGGCCTTCCGCCTGTATGAGGTGCTCTTGCAGCCGGTCGAGCCGGTCTTTGCCGATGCCGCCCATGTCTTCACTGTCACCACCGGCCCGATGACCAGCCTGCCCCTGTCGCTGTTCGTTACCTCGGTTCCCGAAGGCGACGATGATGACCCGGCGGCCTTGCGGGCGACCGACTGGCTGATCCGCCGCCATGCGCTGACCACGCTGCCATCGGTCGAAAGTCTGGCCGTGGTGCGCGGCCTGCCGCCGCCGCCGCCGACCCTGCTGGCCTTTGCGGGTTACGGCGATCCGGCGCTGGACGGGGGGCAGACGCTGTTGTCCTTGTCGCGCGGGGGCGGGGTGATGCGGGCGGGCGTCGCTGATGCCGAGCAGTTGCGCGCCCTGCCGCCCCTGCCGCAGACCCGGGGTGAACTGACGCGGATCGCCGACACGCTGGGCAAGGACCGCAGCCGGCTGGTGCTGGGCGCCGATGCGACGGAAACCGCGGTGAAGTCCGCCGATCTGTCGGCGACCGCGGTGATCGCCTTTGCGACCCACGGGCTTCTGTCGGGCGACCTGCCGGGGCTGGATGAACCGGCGCTGGTCATGACCCCGCCGGCCAATCCCGATTTCGCCGATGACGGGCTGCTGACGGCTTCCGAGATCACCGAACTGAAGCTGTCGGCCGACTGGGTGATCCTGTCGGCCTGCAACACCGCCGGCGGCGATGCTCCGGGGGCCGAGGGGCTTTCCGGGCTGGCGCGGGCCTTTCTGTTTGCCGGGGCGCGGTCGATCCTGGTCTCGCACTGGCCGGTGCGCGATGATGCCGCCGCCCGGCTGACCACCGGCACCTTCGAGGCGCTGGTGGCGGGCGAGGCGCGCGGCAAGGCCGATGCGCTGCGCCACGCCATGCTGGATCTGATGGCCGATCCGCGCGACCCGACGCTGGCCCATCCTTCGGCCTGGGCGCCCTTCGTTCTGGTGGGGGAAGGCGGATGATCCGGGGATTGCTTCTGGCGCTGTGTCTGACGCTGGCGCTGCCTGCCGTGGCGCAGGAAACCGCCGATCCGGGCGATCCCTATTACTGGACCGACCGGATGCCGCCCTTCGATGACGGCAATTTCGCCCCCGCCTTCGCCCATCTGACCGAGGCGATCCGGCAGGGGCGCGAGCGCGGCTTTCCGAATCCCGACTGGGGCCTGCTGTTCGTGATGCTGGCCGACCTTTACCGCAACGACCGCGGCAATGCCGGCTATGCGCTGCGGCTTACCGAAGAGGGGCTTGAGGTCGCGGCGCCCTGGGGTGAGGCTTCGGCCGAGGTGCGTTCGATGCTGAACGTCTCGATGTCCTATGCGCTGGCCGATCTGGGCCGCTACCGCGAGGCGGCCGAGGTGGGCCGTCTGGGCCTGCCGCTGTATCGCAAGGGTCTGGGCGACGCGATGGCCGACACCTACTTGGCCGAGATCGAACAGTGGGAAAAGGGGCTGGCGACCGAGGCCAACACCTCGCCCCTTGAACTGGCGCGCGCGGCGCTGGTCGAGGCCGGTCAGGCGGTGGACCGTGGCGAATACGGGCGGGGGATCATGTTGGCCTCGCGCGCCACGCTGCCCGAGGATGCCGCGCTGGACCCCGCCGAGGTGCGCCGCATCGCGGCGGAGGCCGGCATGATCACCGGCCGGGCGCTATACACCATGGGCCGGGCCGAAGAGGCGGCCGATGTCATGGGCCGCGCGATTGACGCCGCACTGGACGTTGCGGCCACGAATGCGGCCGGCAAGCCGGTCTGGCGGCAGGACCCGGGCGTCGGGATGAAGCGCATCGCGGCGCTGTTCTTCTGGTATGGCCGGGCGGTGATGGACCTGTCGGCCTATGATGAGGCCAATTGGTCCTATCAGATCGCCGACCAGATCACCGAAGATCCGATGATGCGGACAAACCTGCTTTATGTCCGCGCCCGCCTGATGCAGCTTCAGGGCGATGAGGCGGGATCGCGCGACCTTTTGCGCAGTGCGGCCGACGCAAGCCGCGCGCAGGGCGATGAGATGCAGGCGACCTGGGCCGAATTCTACATCGCGCTCAGCCTTGCCCGCGAAAAGCCCGACGCGGAATCGCGCCGGCAGCTGGCCGAGGTGACCGAACGCGCGGTGGCCGAGCGGGCCGATGACAGCCAGCGGACCGACCGCGCCTTCTTTCTGTCCGAGGCGGCCGACAGTCTGGTGAACTTCCGCGACAGCAACCGCACCGCGCTGGATTTCGCCCGCCGCGCGCTGGCCGACCGGATGGCGATGATGCAGCAATCGGCTGACAGCGAGGCGGGCACCGACAGCGTGGCGCGCGAAACCTCGGCCCTTGTGGCGCGGCTTCTGCTGGCGGCCAACAATGAGGCATCGCAGCTGCCCGAGGCGGTCTGCCCGCCGCCCGATGCCGTCGGAATGGGCTGCGTGATCGTGCTGGACATGCCCTGAGGCGCCCTTGGCCCGCGTCCGGTCGGTGGCGGGCTTGCCCTGCGGGGGGCGCGGCGCCACAAGGGGGCAGTTGCCACGGGGAAGCCGATGATCGTCCGCGACAAGCCCGACCTTGCCGATCTGTTGACCGCGATGCGCGGCTCGGTCCTGCCGCAGGTGCTGCGCCCCCTGCTGGGGCTGATCGCGGTGGCGGCGGGGTTTGTGGCGCTGGACCGAATCTACGGCGTGCTGCCCCATGTCGACGGGGCGGCGGTGACCGTCTTCGGCATCGGGCTGTCGCTGTTTCTGGGTTTCCGCAACAACGCCGCCTATGACCGCTGGTGGGAGGCGCGGCGGTTATGGGGCGGGCTCTTGGCCGATCTGCGGGCGCTGGGCCGCGAGACCGAGGTTTTCGTGGCCGATCCGGCGTTGCGCCATGCCATGCTGCGGCAGGCGCTGGGCTTTGTGCATGCCCACCGGATGAACCTGCGCCGCCTGCCGGCCGACCCCGCCGCCCCGCCCGAGGCGCAGGCGGCGATGGCCGCCCCTCATCCGCCCTGTGCCGCGCTGGACCGGCTGGGCGCGCTGGTGGCCGAAGGTCTGGCGACGGGCCGGCTGGACGGCTTTGGCGCGCGCAGCCTGACCGGGCGGCTGGCCAGCCTTGCCCTGCAGCAGGCGGGGTGTGAGCGTATCGCCACCAGCCCCTTGCCGTTCGTCTATTCGCTGCTGATCTACCGCACGACATATATCTACTGCCTGATCCTGCCGATGGCGCTGATCGGCAGCGCGGGCTGGCTGACGCCGCTGTTCGTCGGGCTGGTCGCCTATGTCTTTCTTGGGTTGGCCGAAGTGACCGAGGAACTGGCCCACCCCTTCGCCCCCACGCTGAACGGCCTGCCGCTGGACGCGATCTGCCGCGCGGCCGAGATCAGCCTTGCCCCCCATCTGGGCGAGGTGCCGCCGCCGCCGCTGCAGCCCGTCCGCTTCTATCTGGGCTGACGGCGCGTCGCATTTGCCCCGGGCGCCGCTAGCCGCTAGCAAGGGATCAGCCGCCGCCGAGGGAACCCCGATGCGCCTTGTGAACCGCACCTATGATGAGCTTGCCGCCGGCGACAGTGCCGAACTGGCGCGGCTGATCACGCCGGACGATCTGTTCGTCTTTGCCGCCTCATCGGGCAATTACAGCCCGCAGCATCTGCCGAACGGCGATCTGGACGGCGACGGCCGGCCGGAACAGGTGGCGCCGGGGATGTTTGTCGCCTCGCTGATCTCGGGGGTTCTGGGCTCGCTTCTGCCGGGGCCGGGGACGCGGCTTTGCCATCAGGTGCTGAACTTTCAGACCATGGCGCAGGCGGGCGATGATCTGGTCTGCCGGGTGACGGTGCGCGAAAAGCGCCCCGCCGGGCGGGTGGTGCTGGATGTGCAGGTCACGCGCAAGGCCGACAGCGCGGTGATCCTGACCGGCGAGGCCGAGGTTGAGGCGCCGCGCAAGAAGTTCGACCGTGACGGGGTCGAGGTGCCGGGCCTTCTGGTGCAGCGCCACCGCCATTTCGAGGCGCTGATCGCCCGCGCCCGGCCGCTCGCGGCGCTGCCGACCGCCGTGGTCTGCCCGGATGACGAAAATTCGCTGGGCGGCGCGCTTCTGGCGATGCGGGAAAGCATCATCACGCCGATCCTGATGGGCAATGCCGCGGCGATCCGCGCGGCGGCTGCGGCCCTTGGCGCCGATCTGTCGGGGATCGAGGTGATCGACGTGGCCGGTGACGATGCCGCCGTGGCCGCAGCCGCCTGCGCGCTGGTGCATCAGGGCCGCGCGGCGGCGGTGATGAAGGGGCATCTGCACACCGACGACCTGCTGCGCCCGATGGTGGACCGCGCGACGGGCCTGCGCATCGGCCGCCGGTTCACCCATGTTTTCGTCATGGACGTGCCGGGCCAGCCCGAGCCGGTGATGGTCACCGATGCCGCCATCAACATCGCCCCCGACCTTCAGACCAAGGTGGACATCTGCCAGAACGCCATCGACCTTGCGCTGTCGCTGGGGATGGAGCCGCGGGTGGGCGTGTTGTCGGCGGTGGAAACCGTGAACCCCGAGATCCAGTCCTCCATCGACGCGGCCCTGCTGTCGAAGATGGCCGAGCGCGGTCAGATCCGGGGCGGCATGGTGGACGGGCCCCTGGCGATGGACAATGCCGTCAGTCTGGCGGCGGCTCGCACCAAGGGGCTGACGGGCGGCGTGGCGGGGCGCGCGAACATTCTGGTCGTGCCGGGGATAGACGCGGGCAACATGCTGGCCAAGCAGCTGACCTTCGTCGCCCATGGCGAAAGCGCGGGGCTGGTTCTGGGCGCGAAGGTGCCGGTGATCCTGAATTCCCGCTCTGACAGCGCGATGTCGCGGCTGGCCTCTTGCGCGGTGGCGGCGCTGCACCACGCGGCTGGCAAGGCGCCCTAGCCGAACCCCCAGATGCGCCGGGCGTTGCCGGCGTAAAGCGCCGCGCGTTCGTGGCTCGACGCGCCTTCGGTCAGCGCCCGCGTCGCCGCGACCCATTCGGCCAGCGAGGATTGCAGGGTGCAGACCGGGCTGTCCGAGCCCCAGACCACCCGGTTCCAGCCGAAACAGCCGATCACATGCTCGACCCACGGCCGCAGGCTGTCCAGCGTCCAGCCGCCGCCGGCATAGGCGGTGATACCCGAGATCTTGGCGTTGACGTTCGGCCGCCGGGCGACCTCGGCAATCGCCGCCGCCCAGCCGTCCCATGCCCCCCCGGCGATGTCGGGCACGCCGCAATGGTCCAGCACCATCACCGTATCGGGCGCCGCATCGGCCAGCGCCGCCGCCAGCGGCAACTGGCGCGCCAGCATGCAGATGTCGAAGGGCAGGCCCGCCGCCCCCAGCCGCCGCAAGTTTTCACGGAACAGCGCGGCTTGCGAGACGTCATCCGGCACCACATGCAGGACGCGGCGGATGCCCCTGACCACGCTGCGGTCCACCCGTTCCAGCCAGCCCGCGAAATCGGGGCTCTCGGGGCGGGCCGCGCTGATCGCGCCGCGCATCAGGCTGCCGGGCCGGGCCATCAGACCGGCGATGAAGCGCGTTTCGGCGTCGATGTCCCCAGGCGCCACATCGACCTCCATATGCAGGACATCGGTGATGCCGACGCGGCGCGCGGTGGCCTCATAATCCTCATAGCTCCAGTCGCGGTTCAGCGCCGGTGCATCGGCCAGCCACGGGTAGGTCAGCCGGCTGCGGTCCACCAGATGCAGATGCGTGTCGAAAAGCATGGCTCCCCCTGAATGGCCAACCGGCCGGCGCGGAAAATCGGTGCCGGCCGGCCCAGTCGAGCTTGACTCGCGCGCAATGTCAAGTTTAGGTATGAAACGACGTTCCGAATATGAAATTCGTATCGGCGTCCGGGCCCTCGGCGGAGGAGGGTTCCGACACCAGGGAGGATGACATGAAAAGAAAAGCGGCCAGCAGCGCGCTGGCACTGATCGCGGGCATGGGTCTGGCGACCGCTGCCCTTGCCGATGGCGAGTTCGCGGGCGTGACCATCGACGCCAAGCTGATCGGCGGCCAGCAATACGAAGCCCTTTACGCCCGCATCCCCGAATGGGAGGCCAAGACCGGCGCGAAGGTGAATATCATCAGCCAGAAGAACCACTTCGAACTGGACAAGGAATACAAGGCCGATATCGCGGCGGGCACGGTGGGCTGGTGCGTCGGCTCGAACCATTCGTCCTTCGCCTCGCAATATCCCAGCCTGTTCACCGACCTGACGCCGCTGGTTCCGGCCGAAACGGTGGCGGGCTTTGTGCCGGCCAACATCGCGGCTGCCACGCTGGACGGCAAGCTGCTGATCCTGCCGCGCGCGCAGTTCGACGTCTCGGCGCTGTATTACCAGAAGTCGCTGTACACCGACCCGGCCAAGGCCGAGGCGTTCAAGGCGAAATACGGCTATGACCTTGCGGTGCCGGAAACCTGGGCGCAGGTGAAGGACCAGTCGGAATTCTTCGCCGCGCCGCCGAACTTCTACGGCACGCAATATGCCGGCAAGGACGAAGCCATCGTCGGCCGCTATTATGAGATGGTCGTGGCGGAAGGCGGCAAGCTTTTCAACGACGATTTCTCGCCCGCCTTCAACTCGGACGAAGGCAAGCGCGCGCTGCAGTGGTTCGTTGATCTTTACAAGGCTGGCGCCGTGCCGCCGGGCACCACGAACTACCTGTGGGATGACCTTGGCAACGGCTTTGCCTCGGGCACCATCGCGCTGAACCTGGACTGGCCGGGCTGGTCGGGCTTCTTCAACGATCCGGCCGCGTCGAAGGTGGCGGGCAACGTGGGCGTCGCCCCCGCGCCCAAGGGATCGGCCGGGGTGCGCACCGGCTGGTCGGGCTTCCACGGCTTCTCGGTGACCGAGACCTGCGCCAACAAGGAGGCCGCCGCCTCGCTGGTCGATTTCCTGACCAACGAAGACAGCCAGAAGCTGGAATCCTCGGCAGGCCCGCTGCCCACCCGCAGCGCGGTCTGGGATCATGTCGTGGCCGAAGCGGCATCCGATCCCTACAAGTCCGAAGTGCTGGCGGCCTTCCAGGAAACCGCCGCCACCGCCTTTGCCGTGCCGCCGACGCCCTACTGGATCGAGGCGACGAACCTGATCTATCCTGAGCTTCAGGCCGCCATTCTGGGCGACAAGACGGTGGATCAGGCGCTGGCCGATGCGGCGGGCGCGGTGGACAACCTGATGAAGGAAAACGGGGTTTACTGACCCCCTTGCCATGCTGAAACGGGCGGCGCCCCCGGGGCGCCGCCTTTCTCCCGCCCCGGGGCCGGCACGGCGATGCCCCCCTTACGGAAGCTTCATGACGCGCGCAAAACTGCCCCCCTGGCTGGTCCTGTTGATGCCGGCCGTGATCATTCTGGCGGCGGTCGTGCTGATCCCGCTGCTGTTGTCGCTGTATTCCAGCTTCACCGCCTATCAGCTGACCCGGCCCGAGACGCTGTACCGCTGGATCGGCACCTTCAACTACGTCAAGGCGGCGAGCGATCCGAATTTCTGGTGGGCCTTCGGGCGCACGGTTCTGTTGCTGACCATCGCGCTGAACACCGAGATGCTGCTGGGTCTTGGCCTTGCGCTGATGGTGTCGAAGGTCACCCGGGGCCAGCGCGCGCTGCGCACGGCGATGATGTTCCCGATGATGTTCTCGCCCATCCTTGTGGGCTTTCAGTTCAAGTTCATCTTCAACGACAACGTGGGCCTTGTGAACAACGCCCTGCAATCGCTGGGGCTGACCGATGTGGCCATTCCGTGGCTGGTGGACGGGCAGCTGGCGCTGTTTGCCATCATCTGCGCGGAAATCTGGACCTCGACCTCGGTCTTCGCCATCCTGATCCTGGCCGGGCTGTTTTCCATCCCGCAGGACCCGCTTGAGGCCGCCAAGGTTGACGGCTGCACGGCCTGGCAAAGCTTTCGCTTCGTCACCCTGCCGTTCCTGATGCCCTTCATCTACATCGCCATGGCGATCCGGTCGCTGGACGTGGCCCGCGCCTATGACATCGTGCAGATCATGACCAACGGCGGCCCGGCCCGGCGGACCGAGCTTTTGTGGACGCTGATCGGCCGTACCGGCTATGTCGATGCGCGGATGGGATATGCCAATGCTATGGGCTATATCTCGATCTTCCTGGCGATCGGTTTCACCGTCTATTTCTTCCGCAAGCTGACCGCCGCCCGCGTCAGCCTTGGCATGGGGGACTGAGCCATGGCCCAGGCTGCAACCCATCGCTTCCGCCGGCGGCTGCTGAAGGCGCTGCACTTCACCGGCCTCTTCCTGGCCATGTCGGTCATCTGCCTGCCGGGGCTGTGGATCGTGCTGAACTCGTTCCGCCCGACGGTCGAGATCATGGCCAAGCCCCCGGTCTGGATACCGACCGAGCTGAACCTTGATCATTACCGCGCCATGTTCGGCGGGATCGGGCAGGGCGGCGTTCCGGTGCTGACCTATTTCCAGAACTCGCTGATCATCTCGGTCACCTCGACGGTGATCGCGCTTCTGGTGGGCATGGCTGGGGGCTATGCCTTTGCCCGCTACCGCTTCAAGGGCAAGGCCACGATGTTCGTGGCGCTGATGGCCAGCCGCGCGGTGCCCGGGGTGGCGCTGTCGCTGCCGCTGTTCATCCTTTACGGCCGCATCGGCATCATCGACACCCATTTCGGCATGATCCTGGTCTATGTCGCCATGAACGTGCCCTTCACGATATGGCTGATCGACGGCTTCTTCCGGCAGGTGCCCAAGGAACTGGCCGAGGCGGCCGAGATCGACGGCTGCACCCGCTGGCAGGCCTTCTGGCGGGTCGAGTTTCCGGTGGCGCGGGCGGGCATCGCCAGCGCGGGCATCTTCGCCTTCCTGACCTCGTGGAACGAATATGCCCTGGCCAGCCAGCTGACCCGGTCGGTCAATTCCAAGACCATGCCGGTCGGGCTTCTGGATTTCACCTCGCAGTTCACCCTCAACTGGGGCGGCATGTGCGCGCTGGCGGTGCTGATGATCATCCCCGCGCTGGTGCTGACCTTCCTCGTGCAGAAACACCTCATCGCCGGCCTGACCTTTGGCGGCGTGAAAGGATAAGACATGGCGCAAGTCCATCTTCGCAACGTCCTCAAGCGCTATGGCGGGCTTGATGTGGTGCATTCCATCAACCTTGACATCGCGCATGGCGAATTTGTCGTGCTGGTCGGGCCTTCGGGCTGCGGCAAGTCCACGACCCTGCGGATGATCGCCGGGCTGGAAGAGATTTCCGGCGGTGAAATCGCCATCGGCGACCGCGTGGTGAACGACCTGCCGCCGCGGGAACGCAACATCTCGATGGTGTTCCAGAACTATGCGCTTTACCCGCACATGACGGTGCGGGAAAACTTGGGCTTCTCGCTGACCATCGCCAAACGCCCCAAGGCCGAGATCGCGGCGGCGGTGGCCGAGGCGGCCGAAATCCTGTCGCTGACGCCGCTGCTCGACCGCCGTCCGGGGGCGCTTTCGGGCGGGCAGCGCCAGCGGGTTGCCATGGGCCGCGCCATCGTGCGCCACCCCGAGGTGTTCCTGTTCGACGAACCGCTGTCGAACCTTGATGCCAAGCTGCGCACCCAGATGCGGGTGGAAATCAAGAAGCTGCACCAGAAGGTCGGCACCACGGTTGTCTATGTGACGCATGATCAGGTCGAGGCGATGACGCTGGCCGACCGGATCGTCATCATGCGCGACGGCCATATCGTGCAGATCGGCACGCCGCTTGAGGTGTTTGAACGGCCGGTGAACACCTTTGTCGCCACCTTCATCGGCAGCCCGCCGATGAACCTGCTGGCGGGCACGGTGCAGGGCGGGCAGGTGGTGCTGGCCGATGGCACGGCCTTGCCGCTGCCGCCCGGACTGCAGGTGGCCGACGGACGGGCGGTGCAGTTCGGCGTGCGGGCCGACAACATCATGCCCGAAGGCCACGCGCTGCCCCCCACCGCCCATATGGCCTATGTGGAGATGCCGGTGACGCTGACCGAACCCCTTGGCACCGAGACGCTGCTGTTTGCCGCCCTTGCCGGGACCGAGGTTCAGGCCAAGATGCTGAACCCCCGCCCGGTGCGGATGGGGGAACGGCTGCGCTTCGGCATCGCGCTGGACCGGTGCCACCTGTTCGACGCCGCCAGCGGCGCCAGTCTGCGGGGCTGACATGGCGCGCGTGACCCGGGCCGAGGCCTTCCTTGTCGATCTGGTGCCGAAGGTGAAGCGCACCGATGCGATTCAAAGCTTCAAGTCGCAGGAGACGATTTTCGTCCGCCTGACCGATGCCGATGGCGCCGGGGGGATGGGCTATGCCTACACCATCGGCGACGGCGGGCCTTCGGTGCTGGCGCTGCTGCGCCACACGCTGCTGCCCCGGCTGATGGGGCAGGAGGCAGAGGCGATCGAGGCGGTCTGGCGCGACCTTCTGTTCTGCTCGCATGCGACAGCGGTCGGTCCGGTCATGTCGCTGGCGCTGGCCGCCATCGACACCGCGCTGTGGGATATGCGGGGGGTGAAGACCGGCCTGCCGCTGCATCTTCTGGCGGGCGGGGCGAAGGCAAAGGTGCCGATGTATTCGACCGAGGGCGGCTGGCTGCATCTGGAACCGGCGGCGCTGGTCGAGGATGCGCTGGCCATGCGCGAGGCAGGGTTCCGTGGCTCGAAGATCAAGATCGGCAAGCCCACGGTCGCCGGTGATGCCGCGCGGCTTGAGGCGGTGCGCGCCGCGCTGGGCGATGACTATGAGATCATGACAGACGCCAACCAATCGATGACCGCGCCCGAAGCCGCCCGGCGCCTGCCGCTTCTGGAGCGGCTTAACATCGCGTGGTTTGAGGAACCCCTTCCCGCCGATGACATCGCGGGCCATGCCCGGCTGGCGCGGCAGTCGCGGGTGCCGGTGGCGGTGGGGGAAAGCCTTTATTCCCCCGGCCAGTTCGCCGACTACATCGCGGCGGGGGCCTGCGGCATCGTGCAGGCCGATGTGGCCCGGGTGGGCGGCATCACCCCCTGGCTGAAGGTCGCCCATCTGGCCGAGGCGCATAACCTGATGATCTGCCCGCATTTCCTGATGGAACTGCATGTCAGTCTGGTCTGCGCCGTGCCGAATGCGCCCTGGCTGGAGTATATTCCCCAACTGGATGACATCGCCGCCCCCATGGCGCGCGAAGGCGGGTTGGCGGTGGCGCCCGATGCGCCCGGGCTGGGCATCGTCTGGGACATGGCGGCCATCGCGGCGCGGCGGGCGGAAGGTTCATGGTTCGAGGTGACGGCATGAAACGCTACGGATCGGTTCTGGGACTGAGCGAAGAGGGCAAGGCCGAATACAAGGCGCTGCATGCCGCTGTCTGGCCGGCCGTGCTGGCGAAGATCAGCGACTGCCACATCCGCAACTATTCGATCTTCCTGAAGGAACCGGAAAACCTGCTGTTTTCCTATTTCGAATACCACGGCAGCGATTTCGCCGCCGACATGGCCCGCATGGCCGCCGACCCCGAGACGCAAAGGTGGTGGGCGGTGAACATGCCGCTGCAACGCCCGCTGGACAGCCGGAAGGACGGCGAATGGTGGGCGGATATGGAGGAGATATTCCACCATGACTGAGCTTGCCCAGACCATCGCGCCCCCGTCGCGCAGCCTGCCCATCGTGATCTTCGGCGCGGGGTCCATCGTGTCGGATGCCCATCTGCCGGCCTATGCCCGGGCGGGCTTTGCCGTGGCGGGCATCTATGACCCCGATCAGGAAAAGGCCGCCGCGCTTGCCGCCACTCACGGAACGCGGGCCTTCGCCTCGCTCGCCGAGGCGGTGGCGGGGGGGACGGGGGTTGTCTATGACCTTGCCGTCCCCCCCGCCGCAATTCCGGGCATCCTGCGCGCCCTGCCCGAAGGGGCGGTAGCACTGATCCAGAAGCCGATGGGATCAGACCTTGCGGCGGCAGACCAGATCATCGGCATCCTGCGCGCGCGGGGCATCCGGGCGGCGGTGAATTTTCAGCTGCGCTTTGCGCCGATGGCGCTGGCGCTGAAGGACGCGGTTGCGCAGGGGATGCTGGGCGAGGTGGTCGATTTCGACGCCTGGTTGGCGCTGGATACGCCCTGGCACCTGTGGGCCTTTCTGGCTGACCTGCCGCGCGTGGAAATCCTTCTGCACTCGATCCACTACCTTGATTTCGTGCGCGACATCCTTGGCAATCCGCAGGGGGTGCATGCGAAAACCATGGGCCATCCGTCCTCGACCGTGTCGAACACCCGCACGGCGATGATCCTGGACTATGGCCCCCGCATCCGCGCCAGCCTGTCCATCAACCACAACCACGCCTTCGGGCGGAAGTTCCAGGCCTGTGAGTTCCGCATCTGCGGCACCAAAGGCGCGGCCTACATGAAGCTGGGCGTCAATCTGGATTACCCCAAGGGCGAGCCGGATGAACTGTGGCTGAACACAGGCGGCGACTGGCGGCAGGTGCCGCTGACGGGAAACTGGTTCATCGAGGCCTTCGTCGGCCGCATCACCCAGGTCATGCGCTTTGCCGTGGGCGAGGATGCCGAACTTCAGGGCAGCGCCGAGGATGCCTGGCACACCATGGCCCTTGTCGAAGCGGCCTATGAAAGCAGCGCCGCCCCGGCCCATCCGATCAGGAAGACCCCCGATGCTTGAGCAGGTGAAATACTACGAAGACTATGAAATCGGCGAGGCGCGCGACACCGTCGGCCGCACCATCACGGAAACCGATTTCGTTGTCCATGCCGGCCATTCGGGCGATTTCTTCCCCCATCACCTGGACGCCGAATTCTGCAAGACCCTGCCTTTCGGTCAGCGCATCGCCCATGGCACCATGGTCTTCACCATCGGCGTCGGCCTGACAGCCACCATCATCAACCCCGTGGCCTTCAGCTATGGCTATGACCGCATGCGTTTTGTGAAGCCGGTCTTCATCGGCGACACGATCCGCAGCCGCGTGGAAATCATCGCCAAGGAACCGATGGACAAGCGCCCCGGCTATGGCCGGGTGACCGAACGGCTGACGGTAACCAAACAGACCGGCGAAACCGCGCTGGTCGCCGATCACATCTACATGGTGGAGTGCCGGAGATGACGGGACCGTTCCTTCTGTTGTCGGACAAGGACAACGTGCTGGTGGCTCGCGCCAACGCGCCCGAGGGGCTGGAGGTCACGCTGGAAGGCGGGCCGGTGCGGCTGTTGCGGCCCATCCCCATGGCCCACAAGATCGCCCGCCACGCCATCGCGGCGGGTGAGACGATCCGCAAATACGGCATGCCCATCGGCATTGCGACCGCCGATATCGCGGCCGGCGACCATGTGCATGTTCACAACATCCGCTCGGCCTATACTGCGACCCATGCGTTGCAGGATGCCGACGGCATTTCGGCGGGGGTATCGCTATGAGCGGAATTCAGGGCTGGCTGCGCAAGGACGGCCGCAAAGGTATCCGCAACACCCTTGTCGTGGCCTATCTGGTGGAATGCGCGCATTTCGTGGCGGCCGAAATCGTCCAGCGCTTCCGCAACACGCCCCATGAAGGCGCGGTGCAGCTGATCGGCTTTCCGGGCTGTTTCCCGAATGAATACGCCGCCCGGATGATGGAGCGGCTTTGCACCCACCCGAACGTGGGGGCGGTGCTGTTCGTCAGCCTTGGCTGCGAAAGCTTTGACAAGGTGCGCGCGGCAAATGCGGTCGATGCCTCGGGGCGGCCGGTGAAGACGCTGGTCATCCAGAAGGCCGGCGGCACGAAATCGACCATTCAGGCCGGCGCCGACTGGATCACCCAGACACTGGCGCAGATTGCCGAAGGTCCGCGCGCCGCGATGGGGGTGGATGAGCTGATCATCGGCACGGTCTGCGGCGGGTCCGACGGCACCAGCGGCATTTCCGGCAACCCGGCGGCGGGCAAGGCCTTTGACCTCTTGGTGGGCGAAGGGGCCGCCTGCATATTCGAGGAAACCGGCGAGCTGATCGGCTGCGAAGAGATCATGGCCGAACGCGCCGTCACCACCGAACTGGGCCAGCTTCTGCGCGAAAGCGTGCAGAAGGCGGAACGCTATTATGCCACTCTGGGCTACGGCAGCTTTGCGGCGGGCAACGCCGCGGGCGGGCTTTCGACCATCGAGGAGAAATCGCTGGGCGCCTATGTGAAATCCGGCGACAGCCCGATTTCCGGCCTGATCAAGCCGGGCGACGTGCCGCCCAAAGGCGGGCTGTACCTGATGGATGTGGTGCCCGATGGCGAGGTGCGTTTTGGCTTCCCGAACATCTCGGACAATGCCGAAATCGTCGAGATGATCGCCTCGGGTGCGCATCTGAGCCTGTTCGTCACCGGGCGCGGCTCGGTCGTGGGCAGCGCGATTTCGCCGGTCATCAAGATCTGCGCCAACCCCGACACGTTCCGCGCCCTGGCCGAAGACATGGACGTGAACGCGGGTGACATCATCGAAGGCAACCGCTCCATCGCCGAGGTCGGCCGGGAAATCCGCGATCTGGTGGTTGCGGTGGCGGCCGGAAAGCAGACAAAATCCGAAGAGCTTGGCCATCGGGAATTCATCCTGACCTACAAGAGCTTTGAACCCATCGGCCCGGCCTGCCTGCCGGGCGCCGCATAAGGAAGACGTGATGGAACGACTGACGGGCAAGACGGCGGTGGTCACCGCCGCGGGGCAGGGCATCGGCCGCGCCTCGGCCGAACGCATGGCGCGCGAGGGCGCGCGCGTCATCGCGACCGATGTGAACCCCGCGCTGGTGGCCGAACTCGCGCAGGTGCCGGGGATCGAGGCGCGCGTCCTGAACGTGCTGGACCCGGCGGCGATCACCGCGCTGGCTGATGCGGTCGGGCCGGTGGACATTCTCTTCAACTGCGCGGGCGTCGTGCATAACGGCACCGTTCTGGAAGCGACCGAGGCCGAGTGGGATTTCGCCTTCGACCTGAACGCCAAGGCGCAGTTCCGCATGATCCGCGCCTTCCTGCCGGGGATGCTGGCGAAGGGCAAAGGCTCGATCATCAACATGTCCTCGGTCGCGGGGCCAAAGAAGGGGCCGGTCAACCGCGCGGTCTATTCGGCGTCGAAATCGGCGGTCGTCGGGCTGACCCGCGCCGTGGCGGCGGATTATGTGACGCAAGGTATCCGCTGCAATTCGATCTGCCCCGGCACGGTGGACAGCCCCAGCCTGCATGAGCGGCTGAAGGCGACGGGCGATTACGAAGGTGCGCTGAAGGCCTTCATCGCCCGGCAGGCCATGGGGCGGCTGGGCACCGCGGACGAGATTGCGGCGCTGGTCTGCTATCTGGCGTCGGACGAGTCGGGCTTCACCACCGGCACGGAACATGTGATTGACGGTGGCTGGACCACCTGAGGAGGAATGCGATGAAACTTGTCCGTTACGGAGAGCGCGGGGCGGAAAAGCCCGGGCTGATCGACGCCGAAGGCCGCCTGCGCGACCTGTCGGCCCATGTCGCCGATATCGCCGGTCCGGTGCTGGCCGATCTTGAGGCGCTGCGCGCCATCGACCCGGCCAGCCTGCCGCTGGTGGAAGGCAATCCGCGCTATGGCGCCTGTGTGGGCGGGATCGGCAAGTTCATCTGCATCGGCCTGAACTATTCCGACCACGCCGCCGAAAGCGGAATGGCCGTTCCGCCCGAGCCGGTGATCTTTGCCAAATACACCTCGGCCGTCTGCGGCCCGAACGATGACATCATCATCCCGCGCGGGGCGGAAAAGACCGACTGGGAGGTGGAACTGGCCTTCGTCATCGGCAAGCCCGGCAAGTATATCGCTGAGGCCGATGCGATGGACCATGTCGCGGGCTTCTTCGTCTGCAACGATGTCTCGGAACGGTCGTTTCAGGCCGAACGCGCGGGCCAGTGGTCAAAGGGCAAATCCTCGGACAACTTCGGCCCGATCGGGCCCTGGCTGGTGACGCGCGACGAGGTGGCCGACCCCAACAACCTGCACATGTGGCTGAAGGTGAACGGCCAGCAGATGCAGAATGGATCGACCGCGACGATGGTCTATCAGGTGCCCTTCCTGGTCAGCTACCTGTCGCAGTTCTTCACGTTGCATCCGGGCGATGTGGTGTCCACCGGAACGCCGCCCGGCGTGGGCCTGGGCATGAAGCCGCCGCGCTATCTGAAGGCGGGCGATGTGGTGGAGCTGGGGATCGAGGGGCTGGGCACCCAGCGGCAGGTCTGCGTGGCCGATACCTGAGGCATCGGCGGGGCGCTGCGGCGCCCCGTTTGCCTTCAGATCGAAAACGACGTGCCGCAGCCGCATGAGGCGGTGGCATTGGGGTTTTCCACCACGAAACGCGCGCCGATCAGTTCCTCGGTAAAGTCGATGGTGGCATTGGCCAGAAACGGCAGGCTGACGCTGTCCACCAGCACCTTCTGGCCGTCCTTCTCCAGCACCAGATCATCGGGAGCGGCTTCGTCCAGCCGGATGTCATACTGGAACCCCGAACAGCCGCCGCCCGAGACACCCACGCGCAGGGGTTTCATCTGACCGGTCAGTTCGGCAATCTCGGCCAGCCGGGCAAAGGCCCGGTCGGTTACGCGGGGGGGAAGCGTCAGGTCCATGGGGCACCATCCTTCATCTGCGATACAAGATAGGAAAGGCCGCGCGCCGGGGCAAGGCGGTGCCGGGCGGGCCTTGTGGAAACGCCCACAATCGAACCCGCCCGGGAGCAAAGCGCGAAGCGCGCCCGGGCAATGCCCGACCGCCCCCTCGGGCGGGCATTCCGTGCCGGCTCAAGACGCGCGGCGTCGGCAGGTCCTGCACCATAAACCAAGGGGCTCAGGCGTCAGTTGCCCACCCGGCGGCCGGGCATCGCCCTGCCACGGCGTCCTTGGCGAAGGGGCCCCGCGCCCCCGCGTGCGGCCCGCTCTGGCGCGCTGCGGCGCGGCGTTGCATAAAGGGCTGAACGGACGGAGGTTCTGCCATGCTCGCCCCCTATGCCTGCCAGCCCGAGGCCTCTCGCGGGCGGCTTTACGCCGAGCGGATGAGTTCGTTCCGCAGCCCCTTCCAGCGTGACCGCGACCGCATCATCCATTCCAGCGCCTTCCGCCGGCTGAAGCACAAGACGCAGGTCTTTGTGGAACACGAGGGCGATTACTACCGCACCCGGCTGACCCATTCGATCGAGGTGGCGCAGGTCGCGCGCACCATCGCCGGCGTCCTGCGGCTGAACACCGATCTGGCCGAGGCGATCGCGCTGGCGCACGACCTTGGCCACACCCCCTTCGGCCATACCGGCGAAGACGCGATGGAGGCGCTGATGGCGCCCTATGGCGGGTTCGACCACAACGCGCAGGCCCTGCGCATCGTGACGCGGCTGGAACGCCATTACGCCGATTTCGACGGGCTGAACCTGACCTGGGAAACGCTTGAGGGCATCGCCAAGCACAACGGTCCGGTCACCGGCCCCAATGCCGACAAGAAGCATGACGGCCCCTTGCCCTATGCGCTGGCCGAGGTGAATGCGCTGTGGGATCTGGAGCTTGACACCCATGCCAGCGCCGAGGCGCAGGTGGCCGCCATCGCCGATGACGTGGCCTATTCGCACCACGACCTGCATGACGGCCTGCGCTCGGGCCTGTTCACCGAGGATGATCTGATGGGCCTGCCGGTCACCGCGCCGGCCTTTGAAGAGGTGGACCGGCTTTACCCCGGCCTTGAAAAGATGCGCCGCCGGCATGAGGCGCTGCGCCGCGTCTTCGGCCGCATGGTCGAGGACGTGATCGCGGTGGCGCAGAACCGGCTGACCTCGGCACAGCCGGCCTCGGTCGATGAAATCCGCCACATGGGGACAACGATCATCCGCTTTTCAAAGCCGCTGTATCAGGAACTGAAGGCGATCAGGTCGTTCCTGTTCACGCGGATGTACCGTGCGCCCTCGGTCGTGGCGATGCGGGCCGAGGTGACGGCGGTGATCAACGGGCTGTTCCCGCTGTACCTCGCCCGGCCCGACCTGTTGCCGGCCGAATGGCGCGATGACGTGGCGCGCGCGGCGTCGGAAACCGAACTGGCGCGGATCGTGGCCGATTATGTGGCCGGCATGACCGACCGCTTCGCCCTGCAGGAAGGCCAGCGGCTTTTGGGGTAGGGTGCGTGTTCACACGCACCGGCCCGATATTCCCGCCCGCGCCGTAGGGTGCGTGTTCACACGCACCTTGCCTAACGCCGCCGCGCCGCCATCGCCCACAGCGCCGCAAGGGCCAGCGACAGGATCACGTTCCAGCCCGGCATCGAGATGCCCCACATCGCCCAGGCGATCTTGTCACAGGCGGCAGGCGCCCCGGCGGTGATGTCGGTGTTCAACAGGTCCGCGCCAGACATGCCCTGAATGGTCGAGACAGTGCAGCTTGCCAGCCCCTCCCACCATTTCTGCTCGACGCCGACGTGGAAGACGCCGATCCCGGCTGTCACCAGCATGGCCAGCATCCCCAGCAGCGGCAGCGCCGGCCCGCTGGTCCGCAGCGCGACCAGCCCGATCAGCACCGCCGCCATATGCGGATAGCGCTGCCACCAGCACAGGACGCAGGGCGCGAGCCCGCCCAGATACTGAAAGCCGAAGGCCCCCAGCACCAGCGCCAGCGAGCCAAGCGTCGCCGTCAGGACCAGAAGGTTGCGTGTCATGTCACCCCATCCTCATGCAAAGCGCCAGATCGCCCATGCCAGGCCCAGAAGCACCGTCAGCCCGCCGGCGATCAGGCCGAAGCGCCGCTCGACAAAGGCGGCCATCTGCACGCCGTAGCGCCGCAAAAGCCAGGCCAGCAGGTAGAATCGCCCGCCCCGCGCCACGATGGCCGAGACGATGAACCATTTCAGATCGAAGGCCACCACTCCCGACAGGATGGTGACCACCTTCATCGGCGGAATATGCGAAAAGCCCGAGGTCACCAGCATCAGCAGCACCGCCTCGGTGCCGGTCTGGTCCTTCAGCGCCTCGAAGGCGGCCATCTTGCCCTGCATCTCCAGCACCGGGCGGGCCAGAAGGTCGAAGGCGTAATAGCCGATCATCCAGCCGAAGATGCCGCCCAGAACCGAGGTGACCGTGGCGATCAGCGCATAGCGCATCGCGCTTTCGGGGCGCGACAGGCACATCGGGATGAACAGCACATCGGCCGGAATCGGAAAGAAGCTGCTTTCGACAAAGCTGACCGCCCCCAGCGCCTTGGGGGCATGGCGCGATCCGGCCCATTTCAGCGTCCAGTCATAAAGCCTGCGGAACATCGCGCCCCCTTCCGGTCGCCCCCTTTGGCCATGGGCTGTGCCGAAGGTCAAGCGGGCGGCGTTGCACGCTGGCGTGAGCAGGGTATGATCGGCCGAAAGGCGTAAGGGGTGACAGAATGGAATGGCGCGGCCGCAGGCAAAGCACGAATATCGAAGACCGCCGCCGAATGTCGGGCGGCGCCCGTGCCGGGGGCATCGGCGGGGTGGGGTTGCTGGCGGTTCTGGCCATCGGCTGGTTTCTGGGCATCGACGTGACGCCCCTGCTGAACGACCCCGCGCTGACCGGCGGCGGCCAGATTCAGGGGGAACCCGCCGAACTGACCGACGAAGACCGCGCGGCGGGCGAATTCGTCGCCGTGACGCTGGGCTATACCGAGGATATCTGGGCGCGCGAATTCCGCAGCCAGTTGGGTGAGGCCTACAGCCCCGTCACGCTGGTTCTGTACAAGGGGATCACGGATTCGCCCTGCGGCGATGCCTCGGGCGCGACCGGGCCGTTCTACTGCCCGGGCGACCGCAAGATCTACCTCGACACCGCCTTCTTCGCCACGATGCACGAACAACTGGGCGCCGGCGGCGATTTCGCCATGGCCTATGTCGTGGCGCATGAGGTGGCCCACCATGTGCAGGACGAACTGGGCATCCTGGGTCAGGCCAATCAGGCCCGCGCGCAGGTCAGCGAGGCCGAAGCGAACGAAATCTCGGTCCGGGTCGAGCTTCAGGCCGATTGCCTGTCGGGCATCTGGGCGCGCGGCGTGCAGGACCGGCTGGGCGCGATCCAGCCGGGCGATTTCGAAGAGGCGCTGAACGCCGCCCGCCAGATCGGCGACGACACGCTGCAGAGGAACGCCGGCCGGGTGCCGATGCCGCATACCTTCACCCACGGCACCTCGGCCCAGCGGCAGAAGTGGTTCGCCCGCGGCCTGCAAAGCGGGCAGATGGCCGACTGCGACACTTTCGCCGCCGCCCGGCTGTAACCGGCTTGCGGGCGGGTTCTGCCGGGACTTGAGGCCGGCGCCTTCCGCCTGTAGAACGGCCCTGCGCCGGGCCCTTGGGCCGCTACCGCGGCGCGGAATGCGGGTGTGGCGGAACGGTAGACGCAGGGGTCTCAAACACCCCCGCCGCAAGGCATGTCGGTTCGAGTCCGACCACCCGCACCACCGCCACCCCTTGCACCTGCCGCTTGGCCAGCCATTCTGGCGGAAAGGAGCGGTCATGGCCCATTCGCACAATCACGGCGGCAGCAGCGACGAATCGGCGGCGCTGCTGCTGACGCAACTGACGGTTTTCGGGCTGGCGGCGGGGCTGGCGGCAGACTGGGGTGGGGCGGGGCCGGCGGGGCTGTGGGTGGGCTACGGGCTGGCCTATCTGGCGGGCGGGCTGCCCGCGGCGATCTCGGCCCTGCGGGAGTTGTGGCGCGACCGGGTGCTGGACATCGACCTTCTGATGGTGGTGGCCGCACTCGCCGCCGCCTCGGTCGGGGCGCCGGCCGAAGGGGCGGTGCTGCTGGCGCTGTTCAGCCTGTCCTCGACGCTGGAAGACCGCGCCATGGGCCGCGCCCGCCGCGCGGTCGAGGCGCTGATGGAATTGCGTCCCGATACCGCGCTGCGCCGCACCCCTTCGGGCGGGGTGGAAGAGGTGCCTTCCTCTGCCCTGCGCGCCGGCGATATCGTGGTGCTGCGCCCCGGCGCGCGGGTGCCGGTGGACGGCAGGGTGGTTTCGGGCGCGGGGGCGCTGGACGAAAGCACCATCACCGGCGAATCGCTGCCCCAGTCCAAGGCCCCCGGCGCGGCCCTTTTTGAGGCGACGGTGAACCTGGACGGCGTGATCGAGATGGAGGTGACGCGCGGCACCGCCGACAGCACCGTGGCCCGCATGATCGCGCTGGTGACCGAGGCGCAGGCGGCCCGCGCGCCCTCGGAACGGTTCAGCGAATGGTTCGGCCAGCGCTATACGGTGGCGGTGCTGGCGGGTTCGGTTCTGGCCTATGCGGCGCTGCGCTTCTGGGGGCTGGACCATGGCGGGGCGCTTTACCGTGCGGCGACGCTGCTGGTTGCGGCCAGCCCCTGCGCCATCGTCATCTCGGTGCCGGCGGCGATCCTGTCGGCCCTGTCGGCGGCGGCGCGCGGCGGGGTGCTGTTCAAGGGCGGCGCGGCGCTGGAAACGCTGGCCGGCGTGCGCGCCTTCGCCTTTGACAAGACCGGCACGCTGACCACCGGCCGGGCCGAGGTGGTGGCCGTCGCCGCGCCCGGCATGGATGAGAACGCCTTCCTGCAAAGCCTGACCGGGCTTGAAGCGCAGTCGGAACATCCCGTGGCCGCTGCCCTGCGGCGTGAGGCTGCCGCGCGCGGTCTGACGCTGGCCGAGGTGCCGGGCGCCCGCAGCCTGCCCTCCGAAGGGATCGTGGCGGGCGAGGGGGCCGGGGTGCTCTGGGCCGGCAATCCCCGCATGGCGGCGCGGATGGGGGCGGCGCTGGACGCGCCGGCGGTGGCGGCGCTGGCGGCCGAGCCCTGGACGACGATCTACCACGGGCAGGGCAGCCGCCTCTTGGGCGCGGTGGCGGTGGCCGACCGGCCGAGGGGATCGTCGCGTGACGGGCTGGCGGGCCTGCGCGCATCGGGCGTCACCGGTATCGCCATGATGACCGGCGACCGCCGTGCGGTGGCCGACCGGATCGGCGCCGAACTGGGCCTGAAACCCGATGAGATTCACGCCGACCTTCTGCCGGGTGACAAGGTGGCGTTGGTGGCCGGTCTGGCCCGCCATGGCAAGGTGGCCTTCGTGGGCGATGGGGTGAACGACGCGGCGGCGCTGGCGCGGGCCGATGTGGGCATTGCCATGGGCGCTGCGGGCAGCGAGGTGGCGCTGCAGGCCGCCGATGTGGCGCTGTTGTCGGAAGACATGACACAGCTTGCCGCCGCCCATCGCCTTGCCCGCCGCGCGGCGGGGGTGATCCGCCAGAACCTGATCTTTGCCATGGGCATGATGGTGCTGCTGGTCGCCTCGGCGCTGGCGGGGGAACTGCCGCTGCCTCTGGCGGTGATCGGGCATGAGGGCGGCACGGTGCTGGTGGTGCTGAACGGGCTGCGGCTTCTGGCCGACCCGATCCGCCGGCGGCAGGCGGGGTAGGGGGGCGCTGCCCCCATCGCGGGCAGGCCCGCGATTCCCCCGGGATATTTTCCGAGAGAGGATGAAGCGGCTTGTGCCGGCCGGGGGGCTGCCTATCGTGGCGCCGGGGCACAGGATACGGGGGCAAGATGGCAGCGGGCAGCATTCTGATCACCGGGGCGGGGTCGGGCATCGGGCGGGTCACGGCGCGGGCCTTTCACGCGAAAGGCTGGCGCGTGGCGCTGATGGGCCGGCGCGAGGCCACTCTGCGCGAGACGGCTGGCGGGGATGACATGCTGATCCTGCCAGCAGATGTCGGCGACCCGGCGGCGGTCGAGGCGGCCTTTGCGCGGCTTGAGGCGGAATGGGGGCGGCTCGACGTTCTCTTCAACAACGCCGGGCAGGCGGCGCCGGCCGCGCCGATTGACGAAATTCCGGTCGATCGCTGGCTGTCGGTGATGAACGCCAACATCAACGGCATGTTTCTGGTGGCGCGGGCGGCCTTCGGCCTGATGCGGCGGCAGGTGCCGCAGGGCGGGCGGATCATCAACAACGGCTCGATCAGCGCCCATGCGCCGCGGCCAGGCTCGGCGCCCTATACCATGTCGAAACATGCGGTGACGGGGCTGACGCGGACGCTGGCGCTGGACGGGCGGCGGTTCGACATCGCCTGCGGCCAGATCGACATCGGCAATGCCCTGACCGAGATGGCGGCGGCCTTTCCGGGCGGCGTGCCGCAGGCCGACGGCAGCATCCGGGCCGAGCCGGTGATGGACGTAACCTATGTGGCCGATGCGGTCCTGCACATGGCGGGGCTGCCCCTGTCGGTGAACATTCCCTTCCTGACCATCATGGCCCGCGACATGCCCTTTGTGGGCCGGGGTTAGGGGGCCGGGGTCAGGGGGCCGGCCAGCCGCCCTGCAGCAGCGCGTTCGCCTCGCCCAGTTCGGGCGCCGCGCGGGCCGAGGCGGGACGGCGGCCGTCGATCTTCAGCGGCAGGCGGGTGGTTTCCAGCGCCACCTCGCCCCGGCTGACGCGTTGGATCATGTCGAGCGTCGTCAGCACGCCCGACTGCATCAGCGCCTGCCAGTCCATCACCGGGGCGGCCCAGATATCGGCCGCCACGAACTTCTCCATCCAGTCGCCGGTGGGGGCGGTGGCCAGCCGCGCGGCGAGGCCCGCCTTGATGCGGTCGCGCCCGGCAAAGGCATCCAGCCCCGCCAGCGCCGGGTCCAGCCCGGTGATCGAAGCCAGCAGGTCCAGCTTGCCCATGGCAATCGCCACATGCCCGTCGGCGGTGGCATAGACGCCATAGGGCGCGGCCAGATAGGCATGGGCGGGGTTGTTGGCCGATCGGGCGGGGCTGCGGAAGCCGTCGTTCAGCCAGGTGGTCAGCATCTCGAACTGGATATCGGCCAGCACCTCGATCAGCGAGGTTTCGACCAGCCCGCCAACCCCCTGCCGTTCGCGGCGAAAGAGCAGCGCCAGCACGCCATGGGCCAGCGCGGCCCCGGCAAGGATATCGGCAATCGGCATGCCCACGGCCACCGGGCCGTCATCGCGGCTGCCCGACAGCCACATGACGCCGGCCCGCGCCTGCGCCAGAAGGTCCTGCCCCGGCAGGTCCACCCAGGGCCCTTCGGTTCCATAGCCTGTCACCGTGCCATAGACGACCTTCGGATTGATGGCGCGCACGGCGTCATAGCCGAAGCCCAGACGCTCCATCACCCCGGGGCGGAAGTTCTGCAGCACTACATCGGCCCCGGCGATCAGGGCGCGCAGCGCGTCCTTGTCGGCATCCGACTTCAGGTCGATGGCAAGGCTGCGCTTGTTGCGGTTGATGGCGTGGAAGATCGTGCTTTCGCCGCCGATCTTCGTATCGGTCAGGTAGAGGTAGCGTGACAGGTCGCCCACACCGGCGCGTTCGACCTTCACCACCTCGGCCCCCATGTCGGCAAGCTTCAGGGCGGCATAGGGGCCGGCAAGGAACTGGCTGAAGTCCAGCACCCTGACGCCGGCAAGGGGCAGCATCTGGTCGGTCATGTCGCAAAACTCGCGTTGAAACGGGCGTCGAGCGCGTCCAGCGCCGCCTCAGGGGCGATGCGGCCGCGCAGGGCATCGGTCAGGATGTCTGAACCATCGTGCTGAAACCCCATGTAGCCGGCATGGCGGGGGCGCAGCCAGGCGGCTTCATGCGTCAGCCGGGTCTGCTGGTAGGCGCCGCCCACCGCCGCATTCACCCCGGGGTCGGACCAGGCCCAGGCATTGCCGGGCTGGCCGTTGTTCTCGGCGTAAAGCCCGCGCTGCACCCCGGCCGAAGCCAGCCACAGCGCAAAGCGGGTGCAAAGCTGGGGATGCGCCGTGCGGGCCGAGACGGCAATCCCCGTGCCGCCAAGGGCCGAGCCGAGGGGGCCGGCGGCGCCCAGCGCGGGAATGTCATGGAAAGCAATGGCATGGGGGCGGTAGCCGGGCCGGCCATAGGTGGCGTAAAGATAGGTCAGGGGCGCCATGGCAAAGCGGCTGCCCCCGGCCAGCGCATCCAGCGCCGCGATCGGGTCCATCGCATGGCAGGCCGGGTCCACCAGATCGGCCAGCGCCTGCAAGGCCGCCATCACCCGCAGCCCCGCCGCGCGCGGCAGAAGCGGGCCGGGGGTGACAGCGCAGGGCGCGCCGATGTTGGCGGCCAGCGTGAAAAAGCTCATCAGCCCGTGCGGCGGGCGCAGGGGCCAGACCACCCGGCCGTCGTGCGCCATGGCCAGAACATCGGCAAAGCGCGTCAGGGGGGCCGGGCACAGGTCAGGCCGGATCGCCTGCACCTGCGTGGCCGCGTCGATGGGCAGCGCCCATTGCCGGCCGGCAAGCGTATAGCTGGCATAGCTTTTCCCCACCGTTTCCGCCTGCAGCCGGGTCAGAGCCATGGCGTCGCCGTGCTGGTCAAGGGCCAAGAGGCAACCCGCCCCGGCCGCGGCGCCGACATGGGGATGGTCGATCACCATCAGGTCATAGGTTGCGGCCAACTCCTCGACCGGGGTCGATTCAAAGCCCTGCAGGCTGCGCTTGTCCCAGCGGATCGTCACGCCCGGCTCTTGCACCGCAAAGGCGGCGGCGGCGGCGACCACGGGGTCATGGCCCCGCGGGTCAGACCAGGTCATGCCCCGAAGTTCGATGGCGGTCACGGTATCCTCCCTTTGTGGCAGGATAGCCGGGTCAATTCACAAGTAAAAGATATTTTTATATCTCAAACACCGAAGGGCGCTTTGCATTCCAGCGGCGGTATCGGCTATTCATGGATGAAACGGGGGGAAGCGATGCACGACGACGACGAGGAAGACGACAAGTACCGCGCGCCGGCCCTGTCGAAGGGGCTCGACATCCTGGAACTCCTTGCCTCTGGCGCCGAGGGCAAGAGCCAGGCCGACATCTCGAAGACGCTGGGGCGCACGACCTCCGAGATTTTCCGCATGCTCGTGGTGCTGCGCAAGCGCGGCTATGTGCAGGTGGATGACGGCGACGACCGCTATTCGCTGACGACGAAGCTGTTCGAACTGGCGCACCGCCATCCGCCGATCCGCCGGCTGACCGCCATCGCCGGCGAGGCGATGCAGAAGATGGCCGACCGGGTGAACCAGTCGATGCATCTGGCCATCCTGCATTCGGGGCGGGTGCTGGTGATCGCGCAGGTCGATTGCCCGGACAACAACATCACCTCGGTCCGGCTGGGCGCGCATATTCCGCTGTTCGATACGGCTTCGGGGCGGGTGCTGGCGGCCTGGATGACGGCTGATCAGCGGGCCGCCCTGCTGGCCGCCGCCGATCCGGCGGATGAGGCGCGGCGGCGGTCCTTTGTCGAGGATCTGCAGACGGTGGCGGCGCTGGGTTACTGCGAAAGCCCCTCGCTGACCATCGAGGGGGTGCTGAACATCTCGGCCCCGGTGCGCGATCTGTCGGGGCGGGTGGTGGCGGCGGTCACTATCCCGTTCATCCGGCGCCTGTCGGGAACCTCGATCCTGCCGGCCACCGAATGCCGCGCCGCGCTGATCGAGATGGCCGATGCCATCTCGCGCCAGCTGGGCGCGGGCGCGCATGGCTGAGGGGCCGGGGGGGATGGTAGGCCCGGAGGGATTCGAACCCCCAACCAAGGCGTTATGAGCGCCCTGCTCTGAACCGTTGAGCTACAGGCCCGGTGCCCCCTGCCTAAGGGCCGGCGCCGGCCGGGTCAAGCGGGCGCGTCAGCGGGGCCCGTCAGTTGACCGACCGCAGGATCGCCAGCGCGATATACTGATCCGAAGGCTGGCTGGGCAGGCGGCCCGACATCACCTCGTTCACGCCGGCGGGCGACATGCCCATGCGGGCCAGCCCGCCCGAACCGGCCGCCGCCTTGCCGGCATGGCCGGCCTTTTCATCATAGCCCGAGCCCTTGCCATAGGGGTCGCCCTTGCCGCCGTAATCCCCGCCCTTGCCGTAAGGATCGCCCTTGCCGGCATAGCCGCCCTGCGTCTTGGAATCGTAGGGCGCTTTCGGGGCATAGCCGGCGCCCTGCTGCATTTCCTTGCCGCCATAGCCGGGCTGCGGCTGGCCCTTGGCGCCGCCGTAGCCCTGCATGTCCTTGCCGCCATAGTTGGTCTGGGGCTGGCCCTTGGCGCCATAACCACCGGGCGCGGTGGTGTTGAAAGGCCCCTTGCCGCCGAAATTGTCCTTGCCGCCGAACATCGCGAAATCCTCCACCCCGGGAATTCAAATGTCAGTCTGGTCAGAATGCGTGGCGCAGCCTAGCACGGCCGCTGCCCCCTGTCATGCGCCCCTGTCATGCGCGCCGGCGGGCTGCCACGACCAGCGCCGGCACCGGGCGGCCGAATTCGTGCCGCAGAACGCCCCCGGCCTCGATCACCTGCACTTCCAGCCCCGCCCGGTCCAGTGCCTGCGCCGTCGCCTCGGTCCCATGCGCATAGCGCCCCGACGGCAGCAGCCGCCAGCCCGCCGGCCCCGGCGCCGGATCATGCTCAAAACTCGCCAGCAGCCAGCCACCGGGGGCAAGGCAGGCGGAAAGCGCCGCCAGAACGGCATCGAGCGCGCCGAAATAGACCAGCACATCGGTGCAAAGGATCAGATCGAAGGGCGGGCCTCCGGCGGCGTCGGGGGGCAGTGCGCCGGGCAGGGCGGTCAGGTCAAGCTCGGCCAGCCGGTCATAGGGATGCAGGGCGGCGCGGGCCAGCATGGCGGGCGACAGGTCGCAGCCGGTCAGATGCAGGGCCATGGGCCGCAGGAACGGCGCGCACAGCCCGGTGCCGCAGCCCGCATCCAGCACGCGCAGCCCCCCGCCCAGTCCATCGCCCAGACCCAGCCGCCCCGCCAGATCGGCCATCAGCGCCGGGCCCCGGTTGCCCAGATCGCCCAGCGTCCGGTCAAACGTGTCGGCGAAGGCGTCGAAATGATCGCGCAGCCAGCCGGCCGGCGCGGCCTGATGCCCGCCTTCGCCGGTCAACGCCTGCAGCGCGTAATCCCCCGATGGGTCAAGACCCGCCGCCGCAAGGCAGGCCCGCGCCGCGCCGTCTTCGCCCCGGTCGGCAAACAGCAGCGCCCCGCGCCGGGCCATCCCGGCCCCGCCCACGGCGATGGCGCGCAGCCACAGGTCCAGCGCCGGGGCGACATCGCCGGCAGCCAGCCGGATCAGGGTCTGGCAGACAATCGCGGGCATGGCCTGCGGGTCCGCGCCCAGCACCCGGTCGAACAGCGGCAGCGCCCGGTCGCCATCGCCGGCCCGCAGCCGGAACTCGGCCAGCAGATGCAGCGCCGCCATGTCATCGGGATCGGCGTCGCACAGCGCCTGAACCTCGGCCGTGGCGCGGGGCAGGGCGCCGGCATCGCCCAGAAGCCGAGCCGCCTGCAGGCGCAGGGCCGGGTCGGGCTCATCGGCCAGAACCGCCTCCAGCACCTCGGCCGCCCGCGCCTCCTGTCCGGTGCGCAACAGGACGAAGGCCCGGTCCAGCGGGCCAAGTTCGGGCAGGTCGGGGGCGGGGGCGGCAGGATCGGCCATGGCCCAGCGTGGCAGGTCGCGCGCGCCCTGAAAAGCCCGCCTCTGCGCCGTTGCGCCCATGCGGTCTTTGGTCTATGGCCCCGGACGACAGCACCAGACGACGGGGGAAGGCATGACCACGGGCCACAACGGGCTGACCTACGCGGATGCGGGGGTGGATATCGACGCCGGAAACGCGCTGGTCGAGCGGATCAAGCCCGCCGCCAAACGCACCAACCGCGCGGGCACCATGGGCGGCCTTGGCGGCTTCGGCGCGTTGTTCGACCTGAAGGCGGCCGGCTATTCCGACCCGATCCTCGTGGCCGCGACCGACGGCGTGGGCACCAAGCTGCGCATCGCCATCGACACCGGCAATGTCGATACGATCGGCGTCGATCTGGTGGCGATGTGCGTCAACGATCTGGTCTGTCAGGGGGCCGAGCCGCTCTTGTTCCTGGACTACTTCGCCACCGGCAAGCTGGAACTGGATCAGGCGACCCGCATCATCACCGGCATCGCGGCGGGCTGTGAGGCTTCGGGCTGCGCCCTGATCGGCGGTGAGACGGCCGAGATGCCGGGCATGTATCACGGCGGCGATTTTGACCTTGCCGGTTTCGCCGTGGGCGCGATGGAACGCGGCGCCGACCTGCCGAAGGGCGTGGGCGAAGGCGATGTGCTGCTGGGCCTTGCCTCGAACGGGGTGCATTCCAACGGCTATTCCTTTGTCCGCAAGGTGGTCGAACTTTCGGGCCTTGGCTGGGACGCGCCCTGCCCCTTCGGCGAGGGCAGCCTTGGCGCGGCCCTCCTGGCGCCGACCCGGCTTTATGTGAAACAGGCGCTGGCGGCGATCCGCGCGGGCGGGGTGCATGGGCTGGCCCATATCACCGGCGGCGGGCTGACCGAGAACCCGCCGCGCGTCATCCCCGAGGGGCTGGCCTGCGAAATCGAGCTGTCGTCCTGGAACCTGCCGCCGGTCTTCCAGTGGCTGGCGCGCACCGCGAACATGGCCGAGGCCGAACTGCTGAAAACCTTCAACTGCGGCATCGGCATGATTCTGGTCGTGGCCGAAGACCGGGCCGGGGCGCTGGCCGACCTGCTGACAGCCCAGGGCGAAACGGTGTCCCGCATCGGCCGTGTCGTGCCGGGCGAGGGCGTGATCTACTGCGGACAGCTTTTGTGAAACGTGTCGCCATCCTGATTTCCGGGGGTGGCTCGAACATGCTGGCGCTGGTGCGCGACATGACGGGCGATCATCCGGCCCGGCCGGTGCTGGTTCTGTCAAACGATCCGGCGGCCAAGGGGCTGGAACGCGCGGCTGCGCTGGGCGTGCCGGTGGCCGCCGTCGATCACCGCCCCTTCGGCCGCGACCGCGCGGGGTTTGAGGCCGAGTTGCTGAAACTCCTTCTGGCCGCCCAGCCCGACATCATCTGCCTTGCGGGCTTCATGCGCATCCTGACGCCTGCCTTCATCCGCCGCTTCGAAGGCCGGATGCTGAACATCCACCCCTCGCTTCTGCCGAAATATCCCGGCCTGCACACCCATCAGCGCGCCATCGACGCGGGCGATGCGGAAGCCGGCTGCACCGTGCATCAGGTGACGGCCGAACTGGATGCCGGCCCGGTTCTGGGGCAGGCGCGGGTGCCGGTGCTGCCGGATGATACCGAGGGCAGCCTTGCCGCCCGCGTTCTGGCCGAAGAGCACCGGCTTTACCCCGCCGTCCTGCGCCGCTTTGCCGCCACCCTTGACTGACCGGCCGCGGCCCGGTTGACAAGCCGCGCGCTTGCCCCACATGGTGCCACGCCGTCCGAAAGCCCTTTCGAAAGAGTTTCCATGCCCGTCGTCGTTGTCGAGTCCCCTGCCAAGGCCAAGACGATCAACAAGTATCTCGGGCCGGACTACACGGTTCTCGCCTCTTACGGCCATGTCCGCGACCTGCCGGCCAAGGATGGTTCGGTCGATCCCGAGCATGATTTCCTGATGACCTGGGAAGTCGCGCCCGAAAGCCGCAAGCATGTGAAGGCGATTGCCGAGGCGCTGAAGACCGATGACGAACTGATCCTTGCCACCGACCCCGACCGCGAGGGAGAGGCGATTTCCTGGCACCTGCAAGAGGCGCTGGCCCCCAGCCTGAAGAAGGGCAAGAAAGTCAGCCGCGTCACCTTCAACGCCATCACCAAATCGGCCGTGACCGAGGCCATGGCCAAACCCCGTCAGGTCGATGAGGCGCTGGTCGAGGCCTATCTCGCCCGCCGCGCGCTGGACTATCTGGTGGGGTTCACCCTGTCGCCCGTCCTCTGGCGCAAGCTGCCGGGCGCGCGGTCGGCCGGGCGGGTGCAGTCGGTCGTGCTGCGTCTGGTGGTCGAACGCGAGATGGAGATTGAGGCCTTCCGTGCCCAGGAATACTGGACGGTCAAGGCCCTGCTGGTCACCCCGCGCGGGCAGGAGTTTGAGGCGCAGCTTGCCGTTCTGGGCGGCCGCAAACTGCAGAAATTCGACATTCCGACCGCCGCAGCGGCCGAAATCGCGGTGCAAGCTGTCACTTCCCGAACACTGGCGGTTTCGGCGGTGGAATCGAAGCCCGCCACCCGCAACCCCTTTGCGCCCTTCATGACCTCGACCCTGCAGCAAGAGGCCAGCCGCAAGTTCGGCATGGGCGCCAAGGTGACGATGCAGGCGGCGCAGCGGCTGTATGAGGCCGGCCACATCACCTATATGCGGACCGACGGCATCGACATGGCGCCCGAGGCGGTCATGGCCGCGCGCGACGAAATCCGCAGCCGCTTTGGCGCCGCTTACGTTCCTGACACCCCGCGGATGTACAAGAACAAGGCCAAGAACGCGCAGGAAGCCCACGAATGCATCCGCCCGACCGAGATGTCGGCGGCGCCCGAAAAGCTGCGGCTGGCCGACGGCGATCAGGCGCGGCTTTATGAGCTGATCTGGAAGCGCACCATCGCCAGCCAGATGGCGGCGGCGCGGCTGGAACGCACGGCGGTCGATATCGCCAGCCCCGACGGTCAGGTTGCCCTGCGCGCGACGGGGCAGGTCGTGCTGTTCGACGGTTTCCTCAAGGTCTATGACGAGGGCCGCGATGATGAGGACGAAGACGAAGGCCGCCTGCCGCAATTGATGCAGGGAGAGCCGGTGGACAAGCGCGGCGTGACGCCCGGCCAGCATTTCACCCAGGCGCCCCCCCGTTATACCGAAGCCACGCTGATCAAGCGGATGGAAGAACTGGGCATCGGCCGCCCCTCTACCTACACCTCGATCGTCACCACGATCCAGGACCGCGAATATGTCCGCAAGGAAAAGAACCGCCTGATCCCCGAAGACAAGGGGCGGCTGGTCACGGCCTTTCTGGCGAACTTCTTCCACCGCTATGTCGAATATGACTTCACCGCCGACCTTGAGACGGAACTGGATGACGTTTCGGCCGGCGACCGCGCCTATCTGGATGTGCTGCGGCGCTTCTGGCGCGACTTTTCCGCTTCGGTGGCCGAAACGGCCGAGTTGCGCATCTCGGAAGTGCTGGAAAAGATCGACAATTTCCTGGCGCCCCATCTGTACCCGCCCCGGGCGGACGGCAGCGATCCGCGCATCTGCCCGACCTGCGGCACCGGCCGGCTGCATCTGAAGACGGCGCGGTCCGGCGGGGCCTTCATTGGCTGCGGCAACTATCCCGAATGCCGCTATACCCGCCCGATCTCGGTTGCCGAGGATTCGGGGGCGCTGTCGGCCGATGGCAAGATTCTGGGTCAGGATGAGAACGGCAACCCGATCTCGGTCCGCGCCGGCCGCTTTGGCCCTTATGTCCAGCGGGGCGAGGCGACGGCGGAAAATCCCAAGCCCGACCGGTCCAGCCTGCCCAAGGGCTGGGCGCCCGACAGCCTGACGCTGGAACGCGCGCTGGAGCTTCTGGCCCTGCCGCGCCCCATCGGCCCGCATCCCGAAACCGGCGATCTGGTCGAGGCCGGGATCGGCCGCTTCGGCCCCTATGTGAAGCACGGTTCCACCTATGCGAACCTGCCCGAGGTCGAAGAGGTCTTCACCATCGGCATGAACCGCGCGGTTGAGGTGCTGGCCCAGAAGGCGGCGCGCGGCCCGGGCCGCAGCAGCGCGCCGGCCGCGCCACTGAAGGTGCTGGGTGACCACCCCGAGGGCGGCGAGGTGCAGGTGATGCCGGGCCGCTACGGGCCTTATGTCAAATGGGGCAAGGTCAATGCCACCCTGCCCAAGGACATGGCGCCCGAGGCGGTGACGCTGGAAGAGGCTCTGGCGCTGGTGGCCGAAAAGGCCGGCAAGTCGAAGGGCGGCAAGGCCAAAAAGCCCGCCGCCAAGGCCGCCGCCGAAAAGGCCCCCGCCAAGGCCAAGGCTGCGCCCAAGGCCAAGGCGCCCGGCAAGGCGAAAGCGCCCGCCAAGGCCAAGGCCGCCGCCAAGACCAAGGCCGCTGCCGCCGAATAAACCCGCTCTGGCACCGGGGCCGGAACCTGCTACCACTGGCGCATCAGGGCAGGGGGCAGCGATGCGGCGATTCCATTGGGCGGTGGCAGTTCTGGCATGGGCGGGCGCCGCATCGGCGGAACCGATCGCCGAACAGGGCTGGCTGACCGCCTGCGATATGGAAATGTCACCCCCGGCCTGCCTGATCGAGGCGGGCGGCTATGCCCTGATGGTCGAGGCCGGCAACGGCACCCCCGACGAAGTGTTAGGCTATCTGGCCGGCCTGCCGCCGGTCAGCGCGATCTGGTTCGAAGGCACCCTGTCGGACATGGGCGACAGCACTGCCGCGCTGGCGGTGACCCTGGCGCAGAAGGTCGAGAACATCCACGAGGGCAACCTGCAGGCCCTGCAGGGCGACTGGGCGCCCGATGGAGAGGAAACCCCCTTCCAGATCCGCATCGGCGGGCTGGAATGGCAGGAATGGCAGGGCGACGAACAGCTTGACGCCTTTGCCATGATCCCCGGCGACGCCTGCGGCGATGGCACCAGCCCCGGCCCGGGCACCGTGATCAGCCTGTACCGGCTGGGCGATGACCCCGAAGCGGATGGCTGCTGGCTGCTGGAATATATCGACGACAGCACCATGACCCTGCGCGACGCGCAGGGCGATCAGGGCGCGGTCGGTTTCACCCGCGTCACGCCCTGACCGAAGCGGGGGTCAGCCCCGGCCGTGCGGGTTGATCAGCCGCGCCATCAGCCCGGCGGTGCGGACAAGGCCCAGATTTCGGCCGTTTTCCATCACCACCAGTTCCGTCGCGCCCTGCGAGATCATCGTCATGATGTCCTTCACCGGCGTATCGGCATCCAGCGGCCGGGCATCGGGCGCGGCCTCGCCGCGCTCCATCACGTCGCGGGCGGTCAGCACGCCCAAGGGGTTCATATGCGCCACGAAATCGGCGACATAATCGCTGACCGGGTTGGCGATGATTTCCCGCGCCGTGCCGCATTGCACGATCCGCCCGCCCTCCATCAGCGCGATGCGGTTGCCGATCTTGAACGCCTCGTCCAGATCGTGGCTGACGAAGATGATGGTCTTCTTCAGCCGCGCCTGAAGGTCCAGCAGTTCATCCTGCAGCTTGGTGCGGATCAGCGGGTCCAGCGCGCTGAAGGGTTCGTCCATCAGAAGGATCGGCGCCTTGGTAACAAAGGCCCGCGCCAGCCCGACGCGCTGCTGCATGCCGCCCGACAGCTCTCCGACCTTGCGGTCGGCCGCCGGGGTCAGGTTGACCAGCGCCAGCTGCTCATCGACCAGCGGGCGGCGTTCCTCGGGCGGCATCCCGGCCAGTTCCAGCCCTAGCCCGACATTCTCGCGCACCGTGCGCCAGGGCAGCAGGCCGAACTGCTGGAACACCATGGCAATCCGGCCAAGCCGCAGCTTGCGCAGGGTTTCGGGATCGGCGTGGGTGACCGAAACCATCTTGTCGCCGTCGCTGACCCGCACTTCGCCCCGGACCACCGGGTTCAGCGCGTTCACCCCGCGCAGAAGCGTGGATTTGCCGGAACCGGACAGCCCCATCAGCACCAGAATCTCGCCCTCGGCCACCGACAGCGAACAGTCGTGAACGCCCAGGATCTGCCCGGTCTGCGCCTGCACCTCGCCGCGCGACAGGCCCTGATCCATCAGGGGCAGGGCGCGGCCGGGGTTGTCTCCGAAGACGATGGAGACGCGATCGAATTCGACGGCAACGCTCATTTCACCCTCACCCGAAGCGAGCGGTCGAGAAGGATTGCGACCACGACGATGATGAAGCCGGATTCAAAGCCCAGCGCGGTATTGACCGAGTTCAGCGCCCGGATCACCGGCACGCCCAGCCCGTTGGCGCCGACCAGCGCCGCGATGACCACCATCGACAGGGACAGCATGATGGTCTGGTTCAGCCCGGCCATGATCTGCGGCAGGGCGAAGGGCAGTTCCACCTTCCACAGCCGCTGCATCGGCGTGGCGCCAAAGGCCGTTGCCGCCTCCAGCAGCGCTGTGGGGGTAGAGGATACCCCCAGATGGGTCAGGCGGATCGGCGCGGGCAGCACGAAGACCACGGTGGCGATCAGCCCGGGCACGGTGCCAAGGCCGAAGAACACGATGGCGGGAATCAGATAGACGAAGGTCGGCAGGGTCTGCATCAGGTCCAGCACCGGCACCATGGCGGCGTAAAGCCGGGGGCGGTGGGCGGCGGCAATTCCGATCGGCACGCCAAAGCCCATGCAGACCACGCAGGACGACAGGATCAGCGTCAGGCTTTCCGTCATCGGCTTCCAGTAGCCCTGGTTGAGGATGAACAGAAAGCCCAGGGCCACGCCCAGACAGACCTTCCAGCTGCGCTGCAGATACCAGGTCAGTGCCACGAACAGCACGACGATCACCAGCGGATGCGGCGCCGACAGGCACCACAGGATGCCGCCGATCAGCCATTCCATGACGGCCGATATCGCGTCGAACACGCCGCTGAGATTGTCCTTCATCCAGTCGTTGACGATTTTCGCCGTCTTGCCGACAGGGATCTTGTATTCGGTGAGCCAGTCCATTCCCGCCCCTTTGCAGATAGACGAAGGCCCCCGTCACGGGGGCGGGGGCCTTCGGGTGGGGTTATTGCAGAGCGGCCGTGACCGCCGCCTTGGCGTCGCCGCCGTCCTTGGTGGTCACGCCGTCCAGCCACGGCTCCCATGCGGCCGGATTGGCGGCCAGCCAGGTCTTGGCGGCCTCACGCGGGTCGGTGCCGTCGTTCAGGATGGCGCCCATGATCTCGTTCTCCATCGGCAGCGAGAAGACGAGGTTCGACAACAGCTTGCCGGTATTCGGGCATTCCGCCGACAGACCCTTGCGGGTGTTGGTATCCACCACCGCGCCGCCGAAGTTCGGGCCGAAGAAGTCATCGCCGCCGGCCAGATAGGTCATCTTGTAGTTGGCGTTCATCGGGTGGGGTTCCCAGCCCAGGAAGACGATCGGCTCACCGGCCGAGGACTTGTTGCCGACCTCGGCCAGCATCCCCGCTTCCGAGCTTTCGACGACTTCAAAACCGTCCAGCCCGAACGGGCCGCTGGCGATCATGTCCAGGATCAGGCGGTTGCCGTCATTGCCCGGCTCAATCCCGTAGATCTTGCCTTCCAGCGCGTCCTTGTGGGCGGCGATATCCTTGAAATCGGCAATGCCCAGCGCGGCGCCGGCCTCATTGGTGGCAAGGGTGTATTTCGCGCCTTCCAGATTGGTGCGGACCACCTCGACGGTGCCGGCCTCACGGTAGGGCGCAAGATCGGCCTCCATCGTGGGCATCCAGTTGCCAAGGAAGACATCCACATCGCCCTGCGCAAGGCCGGTATAGGTGACCGGCACCGACAGGACCTTGGTTTCGGTTTCATAGCCCAGCGCCTCAAGCACAAGGGTCGTGGCGGCGGTGGTAGCAGTGATGTCGGTCCAGCCGACATCCGAGAAGATCACCTTGTCGCAGCCCGCCGCATGGGCGGAACCGGCGAAGGCAAAGGCCACGGCGGTGGCCAGAAGGGTGGAACGAAGGGTCATGGCGGGCTCCCTGTTTTTGTTGATTGACGAGTCAATAAACTTACGACAGGCTGAAAAAAGCAAGAAGAATTTTGCAGGTTTTCGCATGCCGAAGCTTGGAATGGAGCCTATCCGAAAGGCCGCGCTGGTCAAAGCCACCATCGTCGAGATCGGGCGGGCGGGGTCTTTGGACGTGACGGTCAGCCAGATCGCCAAGCGCGCGGGCATGTCCAGCGCGCTGGCGCACCATTATTTCGGCTCGAAGGAAGAGATCTTTCTGGCCGCGATGCGCCATATCCTGACGCTTTACGGCGCCGAGGTGCGCGGCGCGCTGGCGGCCGCGCAGGGGCCCGAAGGCCGGCTGCGCGCGGTTCTGACCGCCAGCTTCAGCCCCGGCAACTTCCGGCGCGAGGCGGTCAGCGCCTGGTTGAACTTCTGGGTTCTGGCCCAAAGCGTGCCCGAGGCCCGGCGGCTTCTGGCGGTCTATCAGCGCCGGCTGCGCTCGAACCTGCTGGCCGGGCTGCGGCCTCTGGCCGGCGCGCGGGCCGAATCGGTGGCCGACGGTCTGGGCGCGCTGATCGACGGGCTTTACCTGCGCGAGGTGCTGAAATCCGGCGCCCCCGACGGCGCGGCGGCGGTGACCGTCGCGCTGGATTACCTCACCTCTCAGCTGAAGGGTCCGCGCGCATGAAGGCGCAGCCGAAAGCCAGCCATTTCGTTGACGGAGCATGGCTTGAAGACCGCGCCGGCGCGCCAGTCGAGGTGATCTACCCCGCCACGGGCGAGGTGATTGCCGTGGTGCATGAGGCGACCCCCGCCGTGATTGAGGCGGCGCTGGCAAGTTCCGCCCGGGCGCAGGCCGCCTGGGCCGCCACCCGTCCGGTGGACCGCGCCCGCATCCTGCGTCGCGCGGCCGACCTGATCCGCGAGCGGAACCCGGCGCTGGCCCGGCTGGAAACGCTGGATACCGGCAAGCCCTTGCAGGAAACGCTGGTGGCCGACTGGCCTTCGGGCGCCGATGCGCTGGAATATTTCGCGGGCCTTGCCCCCACGGTGACCGGTGAGACCATCCCGCTGGGTCGCGATTTCGTCTATACCTTGCGCGAACCGCTGGGGGTCTGCGTCGGCATCGGCGCCTGGAACTACCCCAGCCAGATCGCCTGCTGGAAATCGGCGCCGGCGCTGGCCCTTGGCAATGCCATGGTCTTCAAACCGTCCGAGGTCACGCCGCTGGGCGCGCTGCAACTCGCGGAAATCTATATCGAAGCCGGCCTGCCGCCGGGGCTGTTCAACGTGGTGCAGGGCCGGGGCGCGGTGGGGGCCGCGCTGGTCACCGATCCGCGCGTGGCCAAGGTGTCGCTGACCGGCTCGGTTCCGACGGGGCAGAAGGTCTATGCCGCCGCCGCCGCCGGGGTGCGCCATGTGACGATGGAACTGGGCGGCAAGTCGCCGCTGATCGTCTTTGATGATGCCAGCGTCGAGGATGCGGTCGGCGCCGCCATGCTGGGCAACTTCTATTCCGCCGGGCAGGTCTGCTCGAACGGAACGCGGGTTTTCGTGCAGAAGGGCATCAAGGACCGCTTCCTTGCCCGTCTGGCCGAACGCAGCGCCCGGATCGTGCTGGGCGACCCCCTTGATGAAGCAACGCAGATGGGTCCGCTGGTCAGCGCGGGGCAGCTGGAAAAGGTGCTGGGCTACATCGCCACCGGCAGGGCCGAGGGCGCCCGCCTGATCACCGGCGGCGCGCGGGCCAGCCTGAACACCGGCTATTACGTTCAGCCAACGGTCTTTGCTGATGTGACCGACAGCATGACCATCGCGCGCGAGGAGATCTTTGGCCCCGTCATGGCGGTTCTGGATTTCGACACCGAGGAAGAGGTTCTGGCCCGTGCCAATGCCACCGATTTCGGTCTGGCGGCGGGGGTCTTTACCGCCGATCTGGCGCGCGCCCACCGGGTGATCGCCGGGCTTCAGGCCGGAACCTGCTGGATCAACGCCTATAACCTGACCCCGGTCGAGGCGCCCTTCGGCGGCGCTAAACGTTCGGGCGTCGGGCGCGAGAACGGCCATGCGGCGGTGGAACACTACAGCCAGATCAAGAGCGTCTATGTCGGCATGGGGTCGGTGGACGCGCCTTACTGAACGATAACAAGGGCTTCTGTCCCAAAGCGAAGGGGCCGCACCCGCGGCAGGAATGAATGACGGCGGATTATGTGATCATCGGGTCCGGCTCGGCCGGGTCGGCCATGGCCTATCGTCTGGCCGAGGCGGGCAAGCGCGTGGTGGTGATCGAACAGGGCGGCACCGATGCCGGCCCCTTCATCCAGATGCCGGCGGCGCTCAGCTATCCGATGAACATGGGCATCTACGACTGGGGCTTCCAGACCGAGCCGGAGCCGCATCTGGGCGGCCGCCGTCTGGCCACCCCGCGCGGCAAGGTGATCGGCGGGTCATCCTCGATCAACGGCATGGTCTATGTGCGCGGCCATGCCCGCGACTATGACACCTGGGACGAGATGGGGGCGCAGGGCTGGTCCTTTGCCGATGTGCTGCCCTATTTCCAGCGCATGGAAACCTGGCACGGCGATGAGGGCGAGGCCGAGTGGCGGGGCACCAACGGCCCCCTGCACATCAGCCGCGGCCCGCGCCGCAACCCGCTGTTCAACGCCTTCATCGAGGCGGGCCAGCAGGCCGGCTATCCCGCCACCGCCGATTACAACGGCGCGCAGCAGGAAGGCTTCGGCGCCATGGAGGCGACGATCTGGAAGGGCCGGCGCTGGTCGGCCGCCAATGCCTATCTGCGTCCGGCGCTGAAGGGCGGAAATGTCCGTCTTGTCAAGGGCTTCGCCCGCCGCATCGTGATCGAGGACGGCCGCGCGACCGGGGTGGAAATTGCGCGCCGCGGCCAGATCGAGGTGATCCGCGCCGGGTCCGAGGTGATCGTGGCGGCGTCCTCCATAAATTCGCCCAAGCTTCTGATGCTGTCGGGCATCGGGCCGGCGGCGCATCTGGCCGAACACGGCATTCCCGTGATCGCCGACCGGCCGGGCGTGGGGCAGAACCTGCAGGACCATCTGGAAATCTACATGCAGTTCCAGTCGCGCCAGCCGGTGACGCTGTACAAATACTGGAACCTCTTGGGCAAGGCGGCGATCGGGGCGCAGTGGCTATTCACCAAGACGGGTCTGGGTGCCTCGAACCAGTTTGAGGCCTGCGCTTTCATCCGCACCCGCGAAGGCATCGAATACCCCGACATCGAGTATCATTTCCTGCCCATCGCCGTGCGCTATGACGGCAAGGCGGCGGCGGGCGGCCACGGGTTTCAGGTGCATGTCGGCCCGATGCGGTCGAAGTCGCGCGGATCGGTCAGCCTGCGGTCCTCCGATCCGGCGGCGGCACCGAAGATTCTCTTCAACTACATGTCGCATCCCGATGACTGGGACGAATTCCGCCGCTGCATCCGCCTGACGCGCGAGATCTTCGCCCAGCCCGCGATGGCGCCCTTCGTCAAGGCCGAGATCCAGCCCGGCACGGATTTGCAATCCGATGCGGAGCTGGACGGCTTCCTGCGCGAGCATGTCGAAAGCGCCTATCACCCCTGCGGCACCTGCCGGATGGGCCGGGCCGATGACCCGATGGCGGTGGTCGATCCGGAATGCCGGGTGATCGGGGTTGAGGGGTTGCGAGTGGCCGATTCGTCGATCTTCCCGCAGGTGACGAACGGCAACCTGAACGGCCCCTCGATCATGACGGGTGAAAAGGCGGCCGATCATATCCTCGGCCGCAAGCTGCCCCGGTCGAACCTGACCCCGCGGCTGAACCCCAACTGGCGCACCGCGCAACGGTAGGGTGCGTTGGGGTGCCATGGCGAAGGCCACCGCCTTCGCCATTGTCGAACACTGGCAAGCTTCACCGGCCGGGCCTCAAAGGCCCGGCCAGCGCCCGACCGCCCCTCGGCGGGCGCTTCTCGCCCGCCCGGTCGGGCGCTGGCCTCTGTCATCTCGTGCCGCATCGTCTCCGGTTGAACCGTCCCGCGCGGGCGGGGGCGAGGCAGTGCCTCGCCTCGTCCCGCCCGGACGCCGTAGGGTGCGTGCTTGCACGCACCAACCCCAACCCGCCATGGCGAAGGCCACCGCCTTCGCCACCGCGCACCATCGGCAAGCTTCACCGGGCGGGCCTCAAAGGCCCGGCCAGCGCCCGCCCCGCCCATGGCGGGCGCTTCTCGCCCGCCGGGGCAGGCGCCGGCCTCTCGTTGCTCGTGCCGCGCCGTCTCGGGTTGAACGCGCACCGGCGGGCGGGGGCGAGGCAGGGCCTCGCCTTCTCCCGCCCGGACAATCGCGCAAATCCCCCATCCCCCGCGCCCCCGATTGATCGGTGTCAAAGTCGGATTTTCCCGCCCGCGCTAGACTGATCCCGCAAAGAAGGAGGACAGCAATGTCGAACACCCCCCACACCCTGCATGAGGAATTTCCGGCAGAGGTGGAGAAGATCAGCGCGCTGAAAGTGGCCAATGCCCATTTCGCCCGGCTGCTGGACGAATATGACGCCGTCAACGATCAGGTCCACCGCGCCGAGGCGCGCGTTGACGCCGTTACCGAAGACCATGAGGCCGAACTGCGCCGCAAGCGCAGCCATCTGAAGGATGAAATCGCGCGGATGCTGCGCGCCGCCTAGGGCGATCCGGCACGGCAACAGGGCCCGGCGGCAGCGCCGGGCCTTTCGCGTCAGGCCGCCCGTTCCACCTGACGGGCGAAATCATCCAGCCGGCGGTTCAGTGCCGCCTCGACGCGGGCCTTCTGTTCTTCGGCGAATTTGCCCAGGATGCCGCCCGCCACCAGCGCGCCGCGATGCACGAAATGCGTCAGGTAGGGCGACTGCTGCTTGATCCCCAGCGTCAGCGTGATCGCAACCGAGGCGCCCAGCGGCCCGTTCAACTCCAGCGCCAGATGCAGGGGCGCGCCCTTTTCGGCCGGCCCCGTCAGACGGTAATTCCCCGAAAGCCGGATCGGCACCGGCCCGGCCTTGACCTGCAGCGCAAGATCATAGGATTCCGGCCCGGTGGGCGTGAAGGCGACGATTTCCGGCAGGATCGCCCGGATCATCTCGGGGTCGCGCAGCGCCCGGATGACCTGCCCGCGCGATGCGGCGATGTCGCGATTGCCCCTCAGTTCCATGCGATTCCCGGTCTTTGCTTCCTAGTCGGCAATGTCATAGGGCAGAAGGCCGCGCTTGTCAGGGTCAACCCGCAAACGGCGCTCCAAAGGGGGGACAGACCGCTGATGGCAGTCGCGCCGCTCACAAATGCGGCAGGAAATGCCGAAGGGTTCGAAGCGCCCCTTCAGGTCCAGCCCGTCGGAATAGACCAGGCTCGCCGCATGGGTCACCTCGCAACCCAGCGCAATGGCATAGCGGCGGACGGGGGCCAGAAAGGCCCCGCCGGGCTTGGACACATCGCGCGCCAGGCAGAAATAGCGCACGCCGTCGGGCGTCTCGGCCAGTTGCCGCAGGAACTGGCCCGGCGTCTCGAAGGCGCGGTGGACGTTCCACAGCGGGCAGGCGCCGCCGAACCGGGCGAATTGCAGGCGGGTGGCCGAATGCCGCTTGGTGATGGTGCCGGCCTGATCGACGCGCACGAAGAAGAAGGGCACCCCCTTGGCGCCCGGCCGCTGCAGGGTGGACAGGCGGTGGGCCACCTGCTCGATACTGGCGCCGAACAGGTCGGACAGTCGCTCAAGGTCGTGGCGGGTCTTCTGGGCGGCGTCCAGAAAGGCGCGGTAGGGCATCAGCGCCGCGCCGGCAAAATAGTTGGCCAGCCCGATCTTGGCGATGTCGCGCGCCTCGGGCGTGCTGAAGCGCGCAAGGTCCAGCGTGGCTTCCAGCAGCTCGTTCTGGGTCTGCAACGCCACCTGATACAGCAGCTGGAACCGCTGTGTCGGGGCGGCCGCCCGCGCCGACAGGTCCAGCCGCCGCGCCGTGGGGTTGAAGCTGCGCAACGGGCCATTGTCGGAAAACTGCACGTCGATCCCGCGCTTGCGCAGGGCGTCGGCAGCGGTGATCAGCGCGTCTTTTCCGGGGCCTGCGGAAGATATGAAATGTTCCGCTGCCCGGTCGATCGCATCGACGTAATTGTCGCAATAGTGAAAGAAGTCGCGCACTTCTTCCCAGGGGCTGGCGCGCAATCCGGTGTCTTCGCGCCCCAAGGCTTCGTCCAGCGAGGCCAGCCTTTCGTGGCTTTGCCGGTAGGCGCGGTGCAGATCAAGAAAGGCCCGCGCCAGCGCCGGCGCGTTGGATGCTGCCAGCCGCAGATCGGCCAGAGGTGGCGGGTTCTTGGCAAAGACCGGATCGGCCAGCGCCTCACGCATGTCCGAGACCAGCCGCTCACCCTCGCCGACGGTCAGTTCGGTCACGTCCAGCCCGAATTCCTGCGCCAGCGCCAGCACCACCGCGGCCGAGACGGGGCGGTGGTTGTTCTCCATCTGGTTCAGATAGGGCAGCGACACGCCCAGCTTGTCGGCAAAGACGCGCTGGGTCAGGCCCAGCCGCCCGCGCAATTCGCGCAGCTTGGCTCCGGCATAAAGCTTCTGGGTGGCCATGGGCGACCTCGTGAGTTTGCAAAACCACTTCTGGCTTTGCAAATTCGCGGCGTCAAGCCTGCAGGCCCAGTTCGCGCGCCCGCCGGATGACCCAAAGCGACGCCACCACCGAAGCCAGCGACGAGGCCAGCATCAGCAGGACCAGCGGCATCTCGCTGGACCCCGGGCCCAGAAGATGCCCGCTCAGCGCCGCCAGCGCCGCGCCGCCGCCGATGGTCAGGGCGCCCCCCAGCCCCGAGGCGCTGCCCGCCAGATTGGGCCGGGCCGAGATGATGCCGGCATTGGCATTGGGCAGGCTGACGCCGTTGCCGATGCCCAGGGCCAGCGTGAAGGCAAAGAAGGTCACCGGCCCCGACAGCCCCGCCAGCGTGATCAGCGCCAGCCCGGACAGCCCCACCGTGGTCATGACGCTGCCCCACAGCATCATCCGGTTCATCCCCACCCGCACCGACAGCCGCCCGGCCAGAAAGTTGCCGGCGGCATAGCCCACGGCGGTCAGCGCAAACAGCATCCCCACGCGCGAGGAGCTGAGGCCGAAGACCTCGGTCCCGACATAGGGGGCGCCGCCCAGATAGGCAAAGAACGCGCCCGATCCGAAGGCCGCGGTCAGGGAATAGCCCCAGAAGCGCTGCGACCGCAGGAGTGAGGGGTATTGCCCCAGCGTGGCCAGAAGGCTGGTGTCGCTGGGCTTCGCCGTCTCACCCAGATCGGCCCAGACCAGCGCCGTCACAGCCAGCCCCAGCGCCAGCAACAGGCCGAAATTGGCCTGCCAGCCGATGTACTCATCCAGAAAACCGCCCAGAACCGGGCCGATCATCGGCACCAACGTCATCCCCATGGTGACATAGCCGATCATCGAAGCCGCCTGATTGGCGTCCGTGACCATGTCGCGCACGATGGCGCGTGACAGCACCATGCCGGCGGCAATCACCGCCTGCGCCATGCGGAAGGCCAGAAACACCGCGGCATTGGGCGCGACCAGCGTGCCGACCGTCGCCAGCAGGAACAGCACCAGCGCCCCCAAAACCACCTTGCGGCGGCCGAAACGGTCGGAAATCGGGCCGATCACGATCTGCAGCGCCGCCGACAGGGCCAGATACAGCGCCACCGACAGCTGCATCAGCCCGTAGGGCACCCCGAACCATTCCGCCATACCGGGCAGCGAGGGCAGGAAGATGTTCATGGTCAGCGCCGACAGCCCCGCCAGAAGCGTCAGCGTCAGGATCGTCGGCGGTGTGCTGCGGTCAAGCAGGATGGGGGCAGGGTGGCTCATGCCCAAGGGCTATGCGCCGGGGCGGGCAGAGTCCAGCCCGCTACCACTTGTGAAAGATGAAGAAGGCCCCCGCCGCGATCAGCGCGAAACCGACGATGTAGTTCCACGAAAACGGCTCTTTCAGATAGACGACCGAGAAGACGGCAAAGACCGACAGCGTCAGGACCTCTTGGATCGTCTTCAGCTGGGCGGCGTTGAAATAGCCATAGCCGATGCGGTTGGCCGGCACCTGCAGGACATACTCGAAAAAGGCGATGCCCCAGCTGATCAGCACCACCACCAGCAGGGGCGCGGTCTTGAACTTCAGATGGCCATACCAGGCGAAGGTCATGAAGATGTTCGATGCCAGCAGCAGGCCGATCGTCATCACGGGCACGGGCAGGGTGGGCATGTCAGGGGCTCCGGTTGCGCTGACCGCCTGTTAGCGCAGGCCCCGGCCGGGCGCCAGACTTAGCAGATTTGCAATTCGCAAAGTTCACTCTGCCAACAATATGCAAATTTACGGGATTCTTCTTCTCGCCATGCCGCAGTGCAGCTATGGTGCCGCGGATTTCCCGGGGGAGGGCGCCATGAAGGACATCCTGCAACAGCTTGAAGACCGCCGCAACGTGGCCCGTCAGGGCGGCGGCCAGCGCCGCATCGACGCCCAGCACGCCAAGGGCAAGCTGACGGCGCGCGAACGGGTCGAACTGCTGCTTGACGAAGGCTCGTTCGAAGAATTCGACATGTTCGTGGCCCACCGCTGCACCGATTTCGGGATGGAGGCCGACCGCCCCGCCGGCGACGGCGTGGTGACGGGCTGGGGCACGGTGAACGGCCGGATGGTCTATGTCTTCAGCCAGGATTTCACGGTTTTCGGCGGCTCGCTGTCGGAAACCCATGCGCAGAAGATCTGCAAGATCATGGACATGGCGTTGCAGAACGGCGCGCCGGTGATCGGGTTGAACGATTCGGGCGGCGCGCGGATTCAGGAAGGCGTGGCCAGCCTTGCCGGCTATGCCGAAGTGTTCCAGCGCAACATCATGGCCTCGGGCGTGGTGCCGCAGATTTCCGTCATCATGGGACCCTGTGCCGGCGGGGCGGTCTATTCGCCCGCGATGACCGACTTCATCTTCATGGTGAAGGACAGTTCCTACATGTTCGTCACCGGCCCCGATGTAGTGAAAACCGTGACGAATGAGGTGGTGACGGCCGAAGAACTCGGCGGCGCCTCCACCCATACGAAGAAATCCAGCGTGGCCGACGGCGCCTTTGAAAATGATGTCGAGGCGCTGGCCGAAGTGCGCCGGCTGGTCGATTTCCTGCCGCTGAACAATCTGCAGAAGGCGCCGGTGCGGCCCTTCTTCGACGATCCGGCGCGGATCGAATCCAGCCTTGATACGCTGATCCCCGACAATCCCAACCAGCCCTATGACATGAAGGAACTGATCCTGAAGGTCGCGGACGAAGGGGATTTCTTCGAGATTCAAAAGGATTACGCCGCCAACATCATCACCGGCTTCATCCGCATCGAAGGCCAGTCGGTGGGCGTGGTGGCCAACCAGCCCATGGTTCTGGCCGGCTGTCTGGACATCGACAGCAGCCGCAAGGCCGCCCGCTTTGTCCGCTTCTGCGATGCCTTTGAAATCCCGATTCTGACGCTGGTCGACGTGCCCGGCTTCCTGCCCGGCACCAGCCAGGAATACGGCGGCGTGATCAAGCACGGCGCGAAACTGCTCTTCGCCTATGGCGAGGCGACGGTGCCGAAGGTGACCGTCATCACCCGCAAGGCCTATGGCGGCGCCTATGACGTGATGGCGTCCAAGCACCTGCGCGGCGATTTCAACTATGCCTGGCCCACTGCCGAAATCGCGGTGATGGGGGCCAAGGGGGCGGTCGAAATCCTGTACCGCAGCGAGCTGGGCGACAAGGACAAGATCGCCGCACGCACCAAGGATTACGAGGCGCGCTTTGCCAATCCCTTCGTCGCCGCCGAGAAGGGTTTCATCGACGAGGTGATCATGCCGCATTCCACCCGCCGCCGGGTGGCCCGGGCCTTTGCGTCCCTGCGCGGCAAGAAGCTGGCGAACCCGTGGAAGAAGCACGATAACATTCCGCTCTGACCCGGACCGAAGGAGGGGACATGCAGCGGAATGACATCAGCAGGGGGCGGCCATGACCGAACCCTTCCCGGCCGAGGCGGCCGAAGGCAGCCGGACCGAACCCGGCGACGGCGCGGCGGTGCAGGTGCCGTCGGGCCAGCCCGTGACATTTCAGGAAGTGGTGTGGAACGCGCCCGGCCCCGAGGGGCTGGCGGTGCGCTTCCGCTTCATCGCCCCGGAAATCGCCGCCGAAACCGGCAGCGTCGATTTTGCCGCAGCCAGCGAAGACATGCTGTGGCTGTGCCAGAATTTCGCCCTGCCGCGCATCGCAGAAGGTGGCCCGCAGCCGACGCAGATCATCGTCTCGCTGGCCGACCGCGACCTTCCCTTCGGTGAGGCCGCCCCCGAAGCGACCCAGTTTTTTGAGGCTTACCGCGTCGAGAACGGCACCTGCATCTGGGAGGCGTTCTGATGCATCCACTACATCTTGCGCTTGTGATTCCCCTTGCAGGGCGGCCTGATGCCGCTGTGCCACATCAGGGGCAATTGGGCGAAATTGCGTGTCAATCCGGGCATTTGTCGGCTAATCTTCACGCAGGCCGAACCAATCCGGCCTTGATCTCGTATCGGGGGTGGTCCGCCACCCTCCAAGAAAACAGGAGAAGAGGATGTCGAGCAGCAAAGCCCTTCTGGCCCTTTGCGTCATCGCCTTCGTGGCCGCCTGCGCCAAGAAGGAAGAAGTCGTCTATGTGGACGAGCCCGTCACGGTCGAACCGACCTACACCGGCAAGTACAAGTAAGAACACGGGGCGGGCCGAAGGGGCTTTCGCGCCCCGGCCCGCCCTTCTTCTGTCTGCCCCTCCGGCGGTCTGTGGCCGCCCGAAAATGCCGCGCATTGTCTTCCGTCCGGCGGCACCATATGGTGCGGCCATCCGTTGCGATTCACACTGGAGATTGACATGCGCACCGCTTCCCTCCTCGCCCTTCTGGCTCTTGCCACCGTCGCCGCCTGCGCCAAGCCGGCGCCCGAGCCCGAGCCCGTTCCGGTCACCGTCGAAGAGCCGACCGGCAAGTACAAGTGATCTGACGGCGCGGGGCGCCGCAGCGCGCCCCGCCGCCCGCCGCAACCCTGACCGGGGGGTGCGGTCATGCTGAAGCACCGCGGCTTTCCCGGCCGACTTCCCGGCACCGACTTCCAGTTCACGATCCGCCGCGCCAACGTCAAGGAAGGCGCCACCAAGCTGATCCGCCGCGAGCGGTTCAAGGATCGCAAGCTTGCCGACCGTCAGGCCGATCAGGGCTTCATGGCGGCGCTCTGGGCCTATTTCGGCGAAGAAACCTTCGAACGCGGCAATCTGGATGCCGGCCGCCTGTCGTGGCTTTTCGGGCGCGAGGTGGTGCCGGCCGAAGACCCGTTCGACCCGTCATCCTACGACGCACTGCTGCGGATCGACCTCAAGAAGGCCGAGGCGGCCTTTCCCGAAGTCTTTGCGCCCGATGCTGCGCCGATCGACTTCGATGACTGGGCCGATGAGGGGGACGACTAGGCATGTTTCCGCGCAAGGCCTTGTCTTTCCGGCAGGAATTCGCGCAGCCCCACGGGGCGGCCGAAACGGGCTTTGCGCGGGCTGCTGCCCTGCGCCATGCTGATCCCGTGGCACGTCTGGCCTGCGATCCGGCCATGGCGCACCAGGACTGTTACCCTTTCCCTTCCAACTGGCCTGACCCCCATGGGGTCGGGCCATTTTTCCCGCAACCTGCGCGTGATCGGCAATCGGATGCCGACTGCGTGAGGACTGCGCTTTTCCGGTTTGATTCTGTGCGGGTTCCTGTAGAATCCGCTGCAATAACAATCTCGAACCGAGGCAGTACATCATGCGGAACTCTATCCTTCTCGTGGCCCTTCTCACCCTGCCGCTGGCCGGCTGCATGCAGGACCCCGCGTCGCGCGGCCTTGCCGGCGCCGCTGCGGGCGCCATCCTGGCCGATGCGACCGACAATGATGCGGTCACCGGCGCGGTCATCGGCGGCCTGGCCGGCGTTGCGACCTGCGGCGTCAACCTGGGTCTGCCGCCCTGCTACAACCAGTAACCTGATCCCGGCCGCGCGCCCGCGCGCGGCGGACAGTGCTTCACAAGGACCGACCGGGCAGCCTGCCCGGCCGGTCCTTTTCGTTTCCGATACCCGGCCCCGGCCCGGCCACCTGAAGGGGGAGAGCTAATGTTCAAGAAGATCCTGATCGCGAACCGGGGCGAAATCGCCTGCCGTGTGATCAAGTCGGCGCGCAAGATGGGCATTCAGACGGTCGCCGTCTATTCCGATGCCGACCGCAACGCGCTGCATGTGAAGATGGCGGATGAGGCGGTGCATATCGGCCCCCCGCCCGCAAACCAGTCCTACATCGTGATCGACAAGATCATGGAGGCCATCCGCCAGACCGGCGCCGAGGCGGTGCATCCGGGCTATGGGTTCCTGTCGGAAAACATGAACTTCGCCGCCGCGCTTGAGAAAGAGGGCGTCGTCTTCGTCGGCCCGCCTTCGCCGGCGATCGAGGCGATGGGCGACAAGATCACCTCGAAGAAGATTGCGCAGGAAGCCGGGGTTTCCACGGTTCCGGGCTATATGGGCGTGATCGCCGACGCTGATGAGGCGGTGAAGATTTCCGACCAGATCGGCTATCCGGTGATGATCAAGGCCAGCGCCGGCGGCGGCGGCAAGGGCATGCGCATCGCCTGGAACGCGGCCGAGGCGCGCGAAGGCTTTGACTCCTCACGCAACGAAGCGGCCAACAGCTTTGGCGACGACCGGATTTTCATTGAAAAGTTCGTGACGCAGCCCCGGCACATCGAAATTCAGGTGCTGGCCGACAAGCACGGCAACTGCGTCTATCTGCACGAACGCGAATGCTCGATCCAGCGGCGGAACCAGAAGGTCATCGAAGAGGCGCCCTCGCCCTTCCTGGACGAAGCCACCCGCAAGGCGATGGGCGAACAGGCCTGCGCGCTGGCGCGTGCCGTGGGTTACACCAGCGCCGGCACGGTCGAATTCATCGTCGATGGCAACCGCAATTTCTACTTCCTGGAAATGAACACCCGGCTGCAGGTGGAACATCCGGTGACCGAGCTGATCACCGGCGTTGACCTTGTGGAACAGATGATCCGCGTGGCAAATGGTGAGCCGCTGCCGTTCCGTCAGGAAGACCTGAAGATCAACGGCTGGGCGATGGAAAGCCGGCTTTACGCCGAAGATCCCTACCGCAACTTCCTGCCCTCGATCGGCCGGCTGACCCGCTACCGGCCCCCGGTCGAAGGCACCACCCCGCGCGGCGGCATCGTGCGCAACGATACCGGCGTCTTCGAGGGCGGCGAGATCAGCATGTTCTACGACCCGATGATCGCCAAGCTCTGCACCTGGGGCGAAACCCGCGACAAGGCCATCGAAGAGATGCGTCTGGCGCTGGACACGTTCGAAGTGGAAGGCATCGGCCACAACCTGCCCTTCGTCGGCGCCGTGATGGACCATCCGCGCTTTGTCTCGGGCAACATCACCACCGCCTTCATCGCCGAGGAATATCCCGAAGGGTTCCAGGGCGCCGTGCTGGATGTGGCGACCCTGCGCCGCGTTGCCGCCTCGGCCGCCGCGATGAACCGGGTCGCCGAAATCCGCCGCACCCGGATTTCCGGCACGATGGACAACCACACCCGCCGCGTCGGCGATGACTGGGTGGTCAGCCTGCAGGGCACGGCCTTTGCCGTGACGGTGGCCGCCGATGCCCACGGATCGACCATCACCTTCGAAGATGGCGAGAAACTGCGCGTCGAAAGCGACTGGACGCCGGGCCAGCCCCTTGCCCGCCTGTCGGTGGGCGGGGCGCCGGTGGTGATCAAGACCGCCAAGATCCCCATGGGCTTCCGCATGCGGCTGCGCGGCGCCGATCTGAAGGTGCTGGTGCAGACCCCGCGGCAAAAGGCGCTGTCGGGCCACATGCTGGAAAAGCTGCCGCCCGACACCTCGAAGTTCCTTCTGTGCCCGATGCCCGGTCTGGTCGTGAAGATCAGCGTCGAGGCGGGGCAGGAGGTGCAGGAAGGTCAGGCGCTGGCGACGGTCGAGGCGATGAAGATGGAAAACATCCTCAAGGCCGAACGCCGGGGCGTGGTGAAGGCCATCAGGGCCAGCGCCGGCGCCAGCCTGAAGGTCGATGACGTAATCATGGAGTTTGAATGATGGCCGCAGCGGCGGCAGCGCGGGCGCCGGTTTCTTCGAAGAAACCGGTGCGGAGCCTTCAAAGGCTCCGGCCCGGAGTTTTTGAAAACTCCGGCTCAGCGCCCCGGATGCCGCTCCAGCGCTTCGGCGCGGGCCATGGGCATCTTGTCGATGGCCCGCGTGATCTCACGCGCGCTCCACGGCAGGGGTTTGCGCAGTTCCGGCTCCCAGTCCTTGTCCATCAGCACAAGGGAAAAGCCGCGCGGCCGCAGTTTCAGCCGCAGCGCGCTGGGGTTGGCCGGATCGGTGTCGGTGACGACGATCACGTCACGCTCGGCCAGATCGGCTGCCCCGCGTGCCAGATCGTCCATCTGGCGCAGGTAATTCGGGTCGTCGGGGCTGTCGGCGAAGACGACGACCGGCCGGTGGACGAACAGGTGGTCGGCCACGACCACATCGGCGGCGGCAACCGGGGCAAAGCCCGGGTCCGCCGGGGCAGGGCCCGCAAGGGTCAGGCTCAGAACAAGGATTGATAGCGGTTTCAGGCAAGGGTGCATGCCCCAGATATAGGGCGCCTTTGCCGAAAGCCCAAGCTGTCCGGGCGGCCCACCCGGAGGACGGAGGATATGATGACGGATGTGAAGGCATGGGCGGCGCTGGCCGCCAAGGAACTGAAGGGTGCAGCACCCGAAAGCCTGAACTGGCAGACGCTGGAAGGCATCACGGTGAAGCCGCTTTACACCGCCGAAGACGTGGCGGGCCTGCCGCAGATGGCCGAGGTGCCCGGCGTGGCGCCCTTCACCCGCGGCGTGCGGGCGACGATGTATGCCGGCCGGCCCTGGACCATCCGGCAATATGCGGGCTTTTCCACCGCCGAGGAATCGAACGCCTTCTACCGCAAGGCCTTGGCCGCCGGGCAGCAGGGCGTCTCGGTCGCCTTCGATCTGGCCACCCACCGCGGCTATGACAGCGACCATCCCCGCGTGGTGGGCGATGTCGGCAAGGCGGGCGTGGCCATCGACTCGGTCGAGGACATGAAGGTGCTGTTCGACGGCATCCCCTTGGAAAAGATCAGCGTTTCCATGACGATGAACGGCGCGGTGATCCCGATCCTGGCCAATTTCATTGTGACCGGGGAAGAGCAGGGCGTGGACCGCAGCCTGCTGTCGGGCACCATCCAGAACGATATCCTGAAAGAGTTCATGGTGCGGAACACCTATGTCTATCCGCCCGAACCCTCGATGCGGATCATCGCCGACATCATCGAATACACCTCGAAAGAGATGCCCAAGTTCAACTCGATCTCGATCTCGGGCTACCACATGCAAGAGGCCGGGGCGAACCTGGTGCAGGAGCTGGCCTATACCCTGGCCGACGGCCGCGAATATGTCCGCGCCGCCATCGCGCGCGGCATGAATGTCGATGATTTCGCCGGCCGCCTGTCGTTCTTCTTCGCCATCGGCATGAATTTCTTCATGGAGGCGGCCAAGCTGCGCGCGGCGCGGATGCTCTGGACCCGCATCATGCAGGAGTTCAGTCCGAAGAAGCCCGGCAGCCTGATGCTGCGCACCCATTGCCAGACCTCGGGCGTCAGCCTGCAGGAAGCCGACCCCTACAACAATGTCATCCGCACCGCCTATGAGGCGATGGCGGCGGCCTTGGGCGGCACGCAGTCCCTGCACACCAACGCGCTGGACGAAGCCATTGCGCTGCCGACCGAATTCAGCGCCCGCATCGCGCGGAACACCCAGCTGATCCTGCAGGAAGAAACCGGCATCACCCATGTCGTCGATCCGCTTGCGGGCAGCTATTATGTCGAAAGCCTGACGGCGGAACTGGCCGAAAAAGCCTGGGCGCTGATCGAAGAGGTCGAGGCGATGGGCGGCATGACCAAGGCGGTCGCCACCGGCATGCCCAAGCTGCGCATCGAGGAAACCGCCGCCCGGCGGCAGGCGATGATCGACCGCGGCGATGAGGTGATCGTCGGCGTCAACAAATACCGCAAGGCCAAGGAAGACCCGATCGACATTCTCGACATCGACAACGTCAAGGTGCGTGAGGCGCAGATCGCCCGGCTGAACGCCACCCGCGCCGCGCGCGACGAAGGCGCCTGTCAGGCCGCGCTGGCCGAACTGTCGCGCCGCGCAGCCGGGGGCGGCAACCTTCTGGAAGCCGCCGTTGAAGCCGCCCGCGCGCGGGCCACTGTCGGAGAGATCTCGGACGCCATGGAAAAGGTCTTTGGCCGCCACCGTGCGGAAGTGAAAACGCTGGCCGGGGTTTACGGCGCGGCCTACGAAGGCGACGCGGGCTTTGCCGCCATCCAGAAGGACGTGGAAAGCTTCGCCGAGGAAGAGGGCCGCCGCCCCCGCATGCTGGTCGTGAAGATGGGGCAGGACGGGCACGACCGCGGCGCCAAGGTGATCGCCACCGCCTTTGCCGATATCGGCTTTGACGTGGACGTGGGCCCCCTGTTCCAGACGCCCGAGGAAGCCGCGCAGGATGCCATCGACAACGATGTGCATGTGGTGGGCATCTCGTCACAGGCCGCCGGCCACAAGACGCTGGCCCCCAAGCTGATCGAGGCGCTGCGCGAACGCGGCGCGGGCGATATTCTGGTGATCTGCGGCGGCGTCATTCCGCAGCAGGACTATGATTTCCTGATGGGCGCCGGGGTGAAGGCGATCTTCGGCCCGGGCACCAACATTCCCGAAGCGGCCCGGCATATCCTGACGCTGATCCGTCAGGCGCGCGGCTGAGGGCGGCCGGAGTTTTCAAAAACTCCGGCGCGGAGCCTTTGAAGGCTCCGGTGCGATTTCTTCAAAGAAATCGCTTCGGCGTCACAGTTCGATTTCGGGGGGCGGCGCGACCTGCGGCGCCTTTTCCTTTTCCTGTTCCAGCTCTTCCGGCGTCTTGCGGCGGATCAGGATATCGCCGTTCTCAAGCATTTCCGGCGGATGGTAATTGGCGACATCGTCGATCATGCCGATCAGTTCAAGGATCTGCGGTTTCAGTTCCTCAAGCCTCGGGCCGATCTCTTCCAGCGCTTTCGCCATCTCGTCCAGCGCCGGTTCCGCTTCGGACATCAGCCCGCGCAGGAACAGCTTTGCCCCCTCTTCCATAAGGCTATAGCCGTCATCCGTTGCCTCGGGCGCGGGGGGGTCCTGCGCGGCAAGGGGGGTGGCGGCAAGGGTCAGGGCAAGGACAAGCCGTTTCATGCGCCCAATATGGGGGCAGGGGCCTGCCGTTCAAAGGGGAATGTCCAAAGTCACCGGAAAATGGTCCGACGCAGTCAGAAGCGCGTCGCGCAGCTCGGGCACGGCCATCACCGCCGGATCGGTGAACGGATGCCAGATGCGCCAGTCCGGCGCCCTTGCGGCAAGGTCGGGCGTGACCATGATGAAATCCAGCAGCGCCTCGAAAAACCGCTTCTTCGGCGCCAGCCAGAACCGCGCCGTGGTGGGCATGATGCCGATGCGGCTGGTCAGTGCCATGTCGGCATGCGGGTCAAACAGCCGCCTTTCGGGCGGTGCCTCAAGCCCCAGCGCAATTTCCACCCCGGAATGGCCGAAGAGCTTTTCGTATTCGTCCAGCCCCGGACCGTCGTTGAAATCGCCCATCACCACCAGCGTTTCGGCCCGGTCCAGATGTTCGTCGATCCGGCGGCGCAGCCACTGGCATTCGGCCAGCTGCTTGCGGCGGTTCTCGATCGAGATGCGGCTGAATTCGGCCTTGCTCATCGGGCCATGCGGTGCCTTCGACTTGGCATGCACCCCGATCAGCCGCAGATCGCGGCCGTCGGTGCTGACGGCCAGCTCCAGCGGCGGCTTGGAAAAGCGGATCAGTTCGGCCACCCCGTCCTGATCCAGATCGGCGCGCAACCCGGTGTCAAAGCGCGGCGCGCCGGGGGCGCCATGGCTGGGCGCGGGGTCGCCCTGCGGGTCATGGTGCGCGGTGATACGGTCGGGATCGTAAAGGAAGGCGATCTCCTGCTCGGTTTCCGAGGCAAAACCATGCACCGCCCGGCAGGCCCGCAAACCATAGGCCCGGGCGAAGGTTTCCAGCGCCCGCACCGTGGACCGCCTGCTGCCCTGATCGGGGCCTTCGATGATCATGATTCCGTCGGCATCCAGCGCGTTGAACACGATGCCCAGCGCCGTCAGCTGATCGGCCTTGGTCACCTGATAGCGCGAGGATGCGTCCAGCGTTTCCAGAAGCCGCCCGCGGTCGTCGAACAGCGCGTTGAACCATTCGACGTTATAGCTGGCCAGCCGCAGCGGGCGCGGGCCGGTCGGGGCGCCGGTCATGCCGCCAGCCGCTCGCGCAGTTCGTCCCAGGCCTCGTTGATGGCAATCAGCCGCCGTTCGGCCAGCCGCGCCGCCTCGGGCGGGACGCCGCGGGCAATCATCGCGTCGGGGTGGTTTTCCTTCACCGCCTGCCGCCAGGCGGCGCGGATTTCCTCGATCGGCGCGTCATGCGCCACGCCCAGAAGGTCATAGGGGTCGCGCCGCGTGCCTTCGACCAGCCGCGCGCGGATGGCGCGGTAACAGCGGTCGTCCAGCCCGAAGATTTCGGCGACATGGGCCAGAAAGGCGTCTTCGTCGTCGTGCAGGATGTCATCGGCCAGCGCGATGTGAAACAGTCCCTCGATCAGGTCGATGAACAGGGCGCGGTTGTCGGGGTGGTCCTTGTCGCGGAACATCCGGGCGATCTTGGCGGCATAGACATCAAACCCCGCCACATCCTGCCGCGCCAGGTTGAAGACGCGGGCGGCATTCTGTTCCTCATCGGCGTCCAGGGTAAAGACCCGGCGGAAGGCAGCCACCTCATCGCGCGTCACCTGACCGTCGGCCTTGGCCATCTTGGCCCCCAAAGCGATCACCGCGATGGTGAAACCGACCGAGCGTTCGGGCGCGGGCACGCCCAACAGAAGGTCAAAGACATGCGCCAGCGGCTCGCCCTGACGAAGGGCGGCCAGGGCCTCGGATATGCGGGTCCAGATCGACATTGCGGGCGCAGCATAGCGGGGCGCGCGGGCGCTGTCAGGAACATTTCTGCGAGGCAGAAAACCGCCGCTCAGGCCGGGTCGCGGGTGCCCAGAAGGATCTTCTGCATCAGCACAAGGTCCAGCCAACGATCCCATTTGCGGCCCACTTCGGGCATTCGCCCGACCTCGACATAGCCAAGTGCTGCGTGAAAGGCGATGCCGCCCGGATTGTCGCCCGAGACACCCGCTACCATCACATGAACGCCCGCGCGCGCCGCGTGGTCTTCCAGCCGCGCCATCAGCGCCCGGCCCAGCCCCATGCCCTGCGCTTCTGGCGCCAGATGCACCGAATGCTCCATCGCATGGGCATAGCCGTTGCCGCCGCGGAACTGGCTGTAGGTGGCAAAACCCAAGACCTCATCCCCGCGCCCGGCCACCCAATAGGGGGTGCCGGCGGCAATGGCGGCGGCAACCGGCGCGGCCGCCTTCTCGGTCGTGGTGAAGGTGTGGGTCGTCTCGCGGATCACGATGTTCCAGATCGCGGCGATGGCGCCGGCGTCTTCGGGGCGGGCGGGGCGGATCATTCCAGCACCCTTTCGCCCGAAGGCGTGGCAAAGACCGCCCGCATCGCCCGGTCGCCCGGCTCCACCGCCACGCGGGCATCGGCGATCAGCGGCGCCAGCACAGCACGCAGCGCCGGGGCCTCGGGGTGGGCAATCTCGAACCGGATCAGCCGCACCCCGGCATCGGGCAGGGCGCGGGCGGGGTGCAGGCTGCCTTCCCAGTGGATCAGCGCCGGAAAGCAGGAACCGAAAGGCAGCCTGCCATCCGCCGGCACGGCCATCTGCCAGCGATAGTCGCCCCGCGCCAGCGCCACCGGCACGCCGCAGCCGGCGGGTGCGGCCGCCAGCGCCGCCGCAAGTTCGTCGCAACGCGCGATCCAGTTGGTCAGCCGCGGCCGGCCGGCGAAACGGTCCATGTCGAACCAGCGCGGCCAGTCGGGGCGGGGGGCTTCGGGATCGGCGGCGATCACCTCAAGGTAAAGGTCGCCCAGACCCAGAAGCCGGTTATGCGTGGCCATGTAGGGGTGCTTGCCGCCCCCCGCCATCGTGACGCCCAAGGCGGCCTCGACCCACGCCACGCCTTCTTCCAGCGTTTCGGCGGTGACGGCCAGATGATCGAAGGCCAGCATCATTCCACCAGTTCCGAGACCTTGGCCGTGGCCTTCAGCGCCAGCGCCAGCGCGCCGAAGCGGGCTTGCGCCACCTCGCCGTACAGGCCCTTGCCCTCTTCGGTCAGCTGCAGTTCCAGCACCTGCTTCTTCGGCTGCCAGACCAGCCGCCCCGCCCGCGCCGGATCGCCGACCGAGAACATGGCGCCAAAGCGCATCGCCTTGCCCAGAACCTCGGCCTCCTGAATCTGATCCTCGCTTAACAGGGTGAACAGGCGTTCCATCCGGCTGCCGGCGCGGCTGTTCTTGTAGCGATGAAGCAGCGCCAGCCCCAGGAACACCCGGCCCGGATGGTCAAGCCCGCCCAGATTGGCCCGCGTCGCATTGTCGAAACAGGCCTCGGCCCGATAATCGGGGTGGGCCCGCCAGGTGGTGTCATGCAGCAGGCAGGCCGCCTTGATCAGCCGCAGCCGTTCCTCGGTGACCCCCTTGAACAGGGGTTCCAGGAACTCGAACAGCTTCTTGCCGAAGCCGGGCAGGCGGGCCGACAGTTTCTCGGCCATCCGCGCCGCCTCGATCAGCGGGTCGCGGGCGCGCAGCTTTTCGGGCATCTGTTCGAACAACAACCCCTCGCGGATGCCATAGGCCGACACGTCGATTTCCGAAGGTTTCAGCCGGCGGATCACCTCGCGCAGCACCTCGCAGGCCAGCGGCACCAGTTCCATCCGTTCGGTGCTGGTGCCGGTGCGGGCGCGCAGCACGGCCAGATCGGATGAGGCAATCCAGTCCAGCGTATCCAGAAGCCCCCGCGGCGTCATGCGGTATTCATGCAGCACGGTCAGCGGATAGCTGCGCCGCTCCATGTCCAGCCGGGCAATCACCCGCCACGACCCGCCCACCAGATAGATGCGCTCGCCTTCCGATTTCATCTCGGACTGGGCATCTTTCAGGATGCGGTCGATATGGGCGGCGCGCTTCTTCTCGGTATCGGCCACCTGCTGCAGCCGGAAGGGGCCAAGGGGGGTCGAGATGCGCTTGCCTACCTTGCCGTCGCCGATCCGCGCCAGCTCCATCGAGTTGCCGCCCATGTCGCAGACGATGCCCTTGGCATCGGGCCAGCCCAGCAGCACGCCCTGCGCCGAAAGCCGCGCCTCTTCGCCGCCGTCGATCACCCACAGCTTCAGCCCGGTTTCCCGCAGCACCTGCAACTGAAACTCGGGGCCGTCCTCGGCCTCGCGCGTGGCGGCTGTGGCGACCACGGTCAGCGTTTCAATGCCCATGCCCTTGGCCAGCAGGGAAAACCGTTTCAGCGCCGCCAGCGCCCGCACCCGGCCCTCGGGGTTCAGCCGGCCGGTTTCGGCCAGACCCTTGCCAAGACCGCACATGATCTTTTCGTTGTAGAAATAGGCCGGGCTGCGCGCCGCGCCGTCAAAGACCACCATCCGGACCGAGTTCGACCCCACGTCAACCACGCCGACGCGCGACAGGGCCCGCGCCGAAGGGTCGTCGAACAAGGGTTTGCCGAACGGGCCGGTGTCATCGTCATGCGGGGTTTCGGCCATGGTCGGTCCTCTCGGGCAGTTTCAGGCAGGTTCGGTCAGGCAATCTTGGGCACGTCCTTCGCCCCGGCCGTGCCGCGGCCGGACAGCGAGGGGTTTTCCATGAAGAAGCGGTGGCAGTTGAAATCGCCGGGGCTCAGCCGTTCGACATCGCGCGCATAGGTGCCGTCCGCCGACAAGAGCCAGCTTTGCGCGGTATCGGCCAGATTGGCCGCCATGATCTGGCCGACGATCTGGGCCTTCACCGTGTCGTTGTGAATCTCTACCAGCGTCTCGACCCGCCGCGTCAGGTTCCGCCCCATCCAGTCGGCCGACGAGATGAAGACGCGCGCCGCCCGGCCGGGCAGCCCCTCGCCGTTGCCGAAGCAGACGATGCGGCTGTGTTCCAGAAACCGCCCGACGATCGACTTGACGCGGATGTTCTCGCTCATCCCTTTCACGCCGGGGCGCACGCCGCAGATGCCGCGCACCACAAGGCTGATCTTCACGCCGGCCTGACTGGCGGCATAAAGCGCGTCGATCACATCGGAATCGATCAGGCTGTTCAGCTTGCACCAGATTTCCGCCGGCCGCCCGGCGCGGGCATGGTCGGCCTCGGCCGCGATCAGCGCCAGAAGCCGCGGCTTCAGCGTGATGGGCGAAATGGCAAGGTTTTCCAGCCCCTGCGGCTGGACATAGCCCGAGAGGTAGTTGAAGACCTTGGTCGCATCGCGCCCCAGCGCCGCGTCACAGGTGAAGAAGGACAGGTCGGTATAAATCCGCGCGGTGATCGGGTGGTAATTGCCGGTGCCGTAATGGGTATAGGTCACCAGATTTTCGCCCTCACGCCGGACGACCGTGCTGATCTTGGCGTGGGTCTTGTAGTTGATGAAGCCGTAAACCACATGGGCGCCGGCGCGTTCCAGCCGGCGGCTTTGTCGGATGTTCGCCGCCTCGTCGAACCGCGCCTTCAGTTCGACCAGCGCCGTCACCGACTTGCCGGCCTCGGCCGCCTCGCACAGCGCCGAAACCACCGGGCTGTCCCAGCTGGTGCGATACAGCGTCTGCTTGATGGCCAGCACATTCGGGTCGCGCGCCGCCTGTTCCAGAAAGCGGATCACCAGATCAAAGCTTTCGTAGGGGTGATGCAGCAGCATGTCCTTCTGCTTGATGGCGGCGAACATGTCGCCGTCATGGTCCTGCACCCGTTCCGGCACGCGCGAGGTGAAGGGCGGCCACAGAAGGTCAGGGCGGCTGGAAATCACCAGTTCCTTCAGGTCGGCAATGCCCAGCATGCCGCGCACCTCGACCACCTCATCGACCGCGACGCCCAGTTCCTCGGCCACCAGCGCCTTCAGTTCCTCCGGGGCGCCGGCCGACATCTTCAGCCGGATCACCTCGCCGCGCCGGCGGCGCTTCAGCGCCACCTCGAATTCGCGCACAAGATCTTCGGCCTCGTCCTCGACCTCAAGATCGCTGTCGCGCAGCACGCGGAACAGGCAATGGCCCCGGTCGGAATAGCCGGGAAACAGCATGTCCAGATGCAGCAGCAGCAGTTCTTCCAGCGGCAGGAAACGGTATTCGCCGGCCGCCTTGCAGGGCAGCGGCACGAAACGCGCGATCTGCTGGGGAATGGGCAGAAGCGCCTTCAGCGTGCGGTGGTCGGTCTCGCGTTCCAGTTCCAGCGCCAGCGAAAACCCGGTGTTGGGGATGAACGGAAAGGGGTGCGCCGGGTCGATGGCCAGGGGCGACAGCACGGGGAAGACCTTGTTCAGGAAATGCTCTTCCAGAAACTTCAGGTCGCGCACGGCCAGTTTTGATCGGTTGACGATCTCGATCCCCGCCATCTCCATCTCGCGGCGCAGGCGTTTGAAGGCGGTCTGCTGGGTCTGCATCAGCCGGCGCGCGTCGTCATGGATCAGGCGCAGCTGTTCGGCCGGGCTGCGGCCGTCTTCGGACGGGATCGGGTTGTTCGCCCGCACCAGCGCCCGCAGACCCGCCACCCGCACCGTATAGAATTCGTCCAGGTTGGTGGCCGAAATCGACAGGAAGCGCAGCCGCTCCAGCAGCGGCACAGCGGGGTTCGACGCCTCTTCCAGCACCCGCCAGTTGAAGGCCAGCCAGCTGAGCTCGCGGTTGAAGAAACGGTGTGGCCCCGCGGTTTCTGCCGCAGGCAGCGCGACGGGGGCGGGGAAGGGGGCCTTGAGGAAATCGGTGGGGATCATGACGCGGCTGATAAGGGGCTGGGATGACAGTTCCGTGACGGTCGGATGACAGTCTTTCACTGCCCGCCGGGGCTGTCCAGACGCTCATCCAGCAACTCGGCGGCAAGGGCCCGGCTGACGGGCCGTCCCTCGGCCAGCGCCCGCGCATCCAGCTGCGCCACAAGGTCGCGGGCGGCGGCGATCGACCGTTCCATCCGGCTGACCAGCCAGCCGATCAGCGCCACCGGCACCGCGATCTGGCGGTCGGCGAACAGTTTCACCAGCACCGCCGACAAAAGCGCGTCATCGGGTTCGTCCAGCCGCGCCAGCCCCGCCGCCTGCATCCGGCTGAGCAGGTCGGGCAGCCGCAGCCCCCAGTCGCGCGGCGGGGTGCGGGCGGTCACCAGCAGCCGCCCCGCCGGCAGGATCAGGTTGTGCAGGTGGAAAAGCGCCTCTTCCGCAGCAGGCTCTCCGGCCACCTCATCGGCGTCTTCCACCGCGACGCGGGGGCCAAGGTCGCGCAAGCTGTCGCTGCGCAGCTGTCGCGCCGCGATCAGCCGCGCCCCCGATGCGGCGGCCCACAGATGCGCCAGATGGGTCTTGCCCGTGCCCGCCGGCCCCACCAGAACCAGCTTGCCCCCCGGCCAGCCGGCATCCGCCTCGACCGCGGCAAGGGCGGCCGCATTGGCGGGCGAGACGAAAAAGCTTTCGCGCCGGTAGGTTTCAGGGTGCGGCAGATCGAAGGCCAGCTGGCGGACGCTCACGCCTGCTCCTCTCCGGGTGCATCCTGGGGCGCCCCGGCCCCGGCGGCCTCACGCCCGGCGACGCCCTGATAAAGCAGGCTTTGCTGATACTGCGCGATGGCAAAGCGGGTCAGCACCCCGATCGACGCCGCCACCGGCACAGCCACCAGCATGCCGACAAAGCCGAAGACCGTGCCGAAGGCCGACAGCGCGAACAGCAGCCACACCGGATGCAGCCCGACCGATTCCCCCACCATCTTCGGCGTCAGGATATTGCCCTCGATGAACTGGCCGGCGGCAAAGATCGCCACCACCAGCCCGACCGAAAACCACTCGCCCCAGAACTGGAACAGCGCCAGCCCGATGGCCAGCGCGCCGCCCACCAGCGCGCCCACATAGGGAATGAAGGTGATGGTGCCGGCAATCGCCCCCACCACCAGCCCGAACTGCAGCCCCGCCGCCATCAGCGCGACCGCGTAGTAGATCCCCATCGCCAGACAGACCGACAGCTGACCGCGCACGAAGGCCGACAGCACATCGTCAATCTCGCGGCCCAGCCGGCGGACCACCGGCGCGTGGTCGCGCGGCAGAAGGCTGTCGATGCGGGCGATCATCCGGTCCCAGTCAAGCAGCAGGTAGAACGCCACCACCGGCACCACCAGCAGGAACACCACCGCGTTCAGCACCGACAGGATCGAGGCCAGCACCCCCTCGGCCAGCTCGGCCCCCTTCGACTGGATCGCCGTGCCGATCTTGGCCATGGTCTGCCGGATGACCGAGGTGCTGTCCTGCAGATCGGGAAACCGCTCGACCAGAAAGCCTTGCAGGCGCTGGGAATATTCCGGCGCCTTCGCCACCAGTCCCGACAATTGGTTCACCAGCGTCGGGATCACCGCCAGGATCAGCAGCACCAGGATCATCACCGCAACCAGCGTGATGACCGAGGTCGCGGTGACCCGGCTCATCCCCATCTTCGTCAGCCGGTCGGCCAGCGGATCAAGGAAATAGGCCATCGCCCCGCCGACGAGGAACGGCAGGATCACCCCGCCCATCGCCCAGAGCATCACGAAGAACACCGCCAGCGCGATGCCCCAGTATCTCAGCTGATCGCGGACGGGCAGCGCCATGTAAGCCTCCGGAAAAGGGCCCCGCGGCCCGGCCCTTCATATCATCGGCCGGGGGGGCTGGTGCAAGGGGGCGGGCGGGATCAGCCCGCCGACAGGTCCAGATAGACGCCGTTCGACCAGCCGAACCCGTCCTGCAGCGCATATTCGCCGCCGCCCGAAGGCGCCAGCGGGTCGATCACGTTGTATTTCTCGACGAACTTGCCGGTCGCGGCAAAGACCGCATCGCAGGTGGCCAGCCAGCGGCGGCGGATCTCTTCGGCCAGGTCGGTCAGCCCGTAGCGCCGCAACCCCTGCACCGCGATCCAGTTCAGCGGCGCCCAGCCGTTCGGCGCATCCCATTGCTGGCCCGAGGTCACATCGGTCATCAGAAGCCCCCCGGGCGCCAGCAGATGCCGCCGCAGGTGGTCCGCCGCCGCCTGCGCCTGTTCCGCCGTCGCCACCCCGGCCCAGAGCGGAAACATCCCCGCCGCCGTGGTGATGCCGGTCGGGCGGCCGTCGGCGATGGTCAGGTCGCGGAACCAGCCGTCATGAAAGAACCGCCCGCGGATGGCGCCCGCCCGGGCCCCGGCGGCGGCGCGATAGCGCGCCTCGCCCGTCACCTCGGCCAGCAGCTCTTCCAGCCGCAGGATCAGGCAGTTCAAATCAACCGCCCACAATTGGGTGGTGCGGATGGTGCCCAGATCGGCCGGATCGGTCAGCCAGCGCGATGAGAAATCCCAGCCGCTTTCGCAGGCCGCCCGCAGGTTGCGGTAGAACCCCGGCCGCGCCGCCTCGGCCGCCGCCATCTGCAGGTCATGGCCATACATCTCGACCCGCGGGCCGGCCTCGGCATCCCAGTAGCGGGCAAGCCCGCCGGTGGTATGGGGCGTTTCGGTGAAATAGCGGTATTCGGCGGCGATTTCGGGCAGGAAGCGGCGCAGCGCACCCATGCGGTCGCCGGTGGCGCGGCCCCAGTCCTCGACCATCAGGGCAAAGAACGGCGGCTGGCTGCGCGACAGGAAATAGCTGCGCATCCCGTTCGGGATATGGCCGTTCAGCCGGATGACATGGGCGAAATTTTCGAGCATGTCTTCCACCAGCGCCGTGCGGCCCGACCGCAGCAGGCCCAGCTGGGTAAAGTAGCTGTCCCAGTAATAGGCCTCCTGGAACCGCCCGCCCACCACCACATAAGGCCGGGGCAGCGGCAGCCGGGTGGAACGTTCCGCCGGGTCATCCGCCGGCCGCGTCAGATGGGGCCAGACCGCCTCAAGATGCTCCAGCGCCCCATGCGCGGGGTTGGTGCGATAGGCGCTTTCGGCGCCCCCCACCGGCCGGAACCAGCGTTTCCAGAAGGCCATCAGGTCCACCGGGCCTGCGGCCTTTTCGGCGCGGTAGGCCGCCAGAACCTGATCGGCCGGGGCCAGCAGCACGGCATCCGACAGCGCCTTGCCGTCAGGCCAATGCCCCGACAGATGCAGCGCCGTGAACAGCTCGCCCAGGGTCCGGTCCAGATATTCCATCACGCCTCCTGCCCGTCAGATCGCACGACGGGGAAAGGCGCGCAAGGATTCTTCAAAGCGGTTTGATTGGCGGATCGGCAAATGGCCAGCCGGTCAAGCCGAGGGATCGGAAGAGGTCTTCCACGGCAAAACTTGCCGAAACGTAATTGGAATTATCTTTGAACCAAATCGTAAAGGGATTGCCTTCCAACTCGAAGTCGATTTGTCGGACCGCTTCCGCGTCTCCTTTTTCGTCCGCAATGCGGCGTGCTTCCCCCTTTATGTTTGCGAACGTCCTGTACCTCTCCAACTCGTCTGACAGGATCGTATCCTTGCTGCCGATGATGGTCATCCCACCCACTCCCAGATTGCGTACGGCAGTCAGATCGGCTGCCATTACCGATATGCCGCGCGCGTCAGCCCCTTCTAGGTTAAATTCGAAGAGGTTGAATTTGTTCCTCGGATGATTGAGAACGGCCCGATCGAGCCGCACGCCGTGTAGTCGCGTCGAGATGAGAAATGCATGGTTGAGCAGGCAATTCTCAAGCCGTGCGCCCGAAAAGTCGGCATTGCTCAGATCACTGCCCTCAAATCGGCAACGCCACATCAGCGCGCCCCGAAACGCGCCTTTCGACAGGTCGAAGCCGTCAAAATCCACCTCTCGCAGATCAAGCCTGTAGCGCTGTCCGGCTTCGATCGCCTGCTGCGCCTCGGACCGCCGCTTGATGACGGTCGCGGCAAGCTGAAGGTCGATCCTCGGGCGTTTGCGTTCGAAAGGCAGTTCGGTCGGCGTCAGGTTCGCCGCCCGCGCGTTTTCGCGCAGATAGGCGCACAGAATCTCCATCACCCGCACATGATCGCGCCCGCCGTCCAGCGCGGTGGAATCCTGTGCGATCCGCTCCAGCGACAGGATCGCGCCGACCCGGACCTCGATGTTCGGCGCGGTGCGTTCCACGCTGCCGCCCTCATCCCGGGGCAGCTTGAGCGTCTTTTCTGCGCCCAGCTGCTCGACCGCCTTGTTGATCCGGTCGGTGATCTGGCCTTCCTGCTGCAGCCGCACGGTGCGGTGTTTCAGATAGGTGCCCCAGATCACGAAAGGTGCGCCCAGCAGCGCCGCCAACAAGGCGCCGATGCCGAACCCACCCAAAGGACCGGTTCGGGTATCATCGGGGTGCAGGATTTCCCAAGCCCCGGAATATGCCGAGACGATGGTCAGCGCGAGCAAGCCGGTCCAAAGCAGGGCGAACACCGCAGCAAGTGAAAGGGCCAGCGGCGACCACTTCTCCCACGGAGGGCTGCGGTAGCGGGACGAACTGGCAGAGATCACGGCATAGGCCAAAAGCCCCGCCAGACCCAGCGCCAGAATCCCGGACAGCGGCCAGAAGATATCCGGCGGGATCGGAATCTGGGTCGATGTCTCGGTCATTTTCGGTCCGAAAGCTGCCTGCTCAGCCTAGCTGGGCATCATCAAACGCGGAAGTTCGTTAATGAAGCGAGCGGGGGCGTTGCGCCAACCCCGGGGGCAGCGCGCGTGGAGACGGAAGGAAGACGCAAGGAAGACGGAAAGAAGACGCCCCTTCCGGCCCTTCTTGCCCGGCCGGCGGCCTTCCGCTAGGAACGGCGAAACCCCTGTTCCAAAGGCCCGCCCATGCGTCTGTCCCGCTACTTCCTGCCCGTTCTGAAGGAAAATCCCGCCGAGGCGCAGATCGTCTCGCACCGCTACATGTTGCGTGCGGGCATGATCAAGCAGCAGGCCGCCGGCATCTATTCCTGGCTGCCCCTGGGCTACCGGGTGCTGAAGCGGATCGAAGAGATCGTCCATCAGGAGCAGGTGCGGGCCGGGCATATCCCGCTGCTGATGCCCACCCTGCAACCCGCTGATCTGTGGCGGGAATCCGGCCGCTATGACGATTACGGCCAGGAAATGCTGCGCATCACCGACCGCCAGAAGCGCGAGATGCTGTACGGTCCGACCAACGAAGAGATGATCACCGACATCTTCCGGTCCCATGTGAACAGCTACAAGGACCTGCCGCTGACGCTCTACCATATCCAGTGGAAGTTCCGCGATGAGATGCGGCCGCGCTTCGGCGTGATGCGGGGGCGCGAGTTCCTGATGAAAGACGGCTACAACTTCGACATCGACCGCGACGCCGCCCTTCACGCCTATAACCGCCACATGGTCAGCTACCTGCGCACCTACGAACGCATGGGCCTGACGGCGATCCCGATGCGAGCGGCCTCGGGCCCGATCGGCGGGGATAATACCCATGAATTTCTGGTACTTGCGCAGACGGGCGAGTCGGAAGTCTTCTATGACGACCGGGTCACCGCGCTGAAACTGGGCAACCGCGAGGTCGATTTCGACAACCGCGCCGAGGTGCAAGGAATCTGCAAGGAATTCACGACACTCTATGCCCGCACCGACGAAACCCATGACGCGGCGCTGTTCGACCAGATTCCCGAAGCGCACCGCAAGGTGGGTCGCGGCATCGAGGTGGGGCAGATCTTCTATTTCGGCACCAAGTATTCCGCCGCGATGGGCGCGACGGTGGTGAACGACAAGGGTGAGAAGGTTCCGGTCGAGATGGGCAGCCACGGCATCGGCGTGTCGCGGCTTCTGGGCGCGATCATCGAGGCCAGCCATGACGACAAGGGCATCATCTGGCCCGAAGGGGTCACGCCCTTCCCGGTCGGGATCGTGAACCTGAAACAGGGCGACGGCGCGGCGGATGCGGCCTGCGCCGGTCTGGAAAAAGCGCTTCTGGCCAAGGGGTTGGAGCCGCTTTACGACGACCGCGACGAACGCGCGGGGGCGAAGTTCGCCACGATGGACCTGATCGGCCTGCCCTGGCGGATCACCGTCGGGCCGCGCGGGCTGGCCAATGGCGTGGTGGAACTGACCTCGCGTCGCACCGGCGAGTCCGAAGAGATGTCGCCCGAAGCCGCCGTGGACCGCATCGCGCAGATCTACGCCGGACGCTGATCAGGCTGATGGCCCTGAACTGCCGGTCCCCCGGGGGCCGGCAGTTTTCATTTGGCGGGTCGGGGCGGCCTCGTGCAGACTGGCGGCATGACAAAAGCCCCAACCCGCAAACCCCTTGTCCCCCCGGCCGACGGCGCGCCGATCCTGCTGTCGGGCGGCAATCCGCAGATCGCCAAGGGCGATGGCGACGGTCCGGTGCAGGCCTATATCGCCGCCATGCCGGGCTGGAAGCGGGCGGCGGGCGAAAGGCTGGATGCGCTGATCGTCCGCACCGTGCCGGAGGTGCAGAAGGCGGTGCGCTGGAACTCGCCCTTCTACGGCATGCCGGGGCAGGGCTGGTTTCTGAGCTATCATTGCTTCACCCGGTATATAAAGGTGGTGTTTCTCAAGGGCTCATCCCTGCATCCGATGCCGCCGGTCGGGTCGAAAGACCCCGACGCGCGCTATGTGCATATTCATGAGGGCGAGGCGGTGGATGAGGCGCAGCTGGCCCATTGGATCACGCAGGCGGCGGCCCTGCCGGGCTGGACGCCGTGACGGGGTGACAATTCTTCGGCGAAGAATTGTCGGGCGCGGAAGCGGGCGGGCGCAGGCTGCCCTGCCGCGCCTAACGGCGGGGTGGGGCAGCAATTCTTCGGCGAAGAATTGCCGGGCGGGGCATCAGGCCGGGGTCAGCCAGCCGTCATAGCTGACCACCGGGCCGATCAGGGGCAGGGTGATTTCGACGTGAAAGCGGAAGCGGCCGTCGCGTTCCCCTTCCCAAGATGCGCCGCCGGGCATCAGGGCGCGGGGCAGCGGCAGGCCCAGAAGGCTCCACCGCCGGGGGATGATGTTCAGCCTTTCGTCGCGGATCTGCAGGGCAAGGCCGAAGGCGAAGGGGCCGAAGCGTTCCACCACCAGATGCCGCATCCTGCCGCGACCCGCCTCCTGCGTCGATCGCATCAGGCGGGGACCAAAGCGGCGCGCCCATGTCTCGCGGCCGGAGGCGTCGGTGGTGAAGGTCACCGTGACCGGCTGTTGCCCGGCCTGCGGAAAGCCGAAGAGGCGCGCCACCACGGCGGCAAGGGGCGAGGTGCCGCGCGTCACCTGCGCCTCACCCTGCCAGACGGCGCGGGGGCCGGGGAGGTGCAGGGCCTGCAGCTCTGGGGGCAGGCGGGCGAAGGCGGGGCCCAGCGTGGCGGGGTAGAGCGGCGCGTCTTCATCGCTGCGCCAGCCTGTGGTGATGGTGCGCCGGGCAAAGGCGGCCTCATAATCCGCAAGGCTCAGCGCGCCGAGGGCGGCGCGGGCGCCGGGTTCGGGCGTGCTGCCGTCCAGCCAGCGGCGGATCAGGATTTCGATGGCCATCGAAGGGATCAGCGGCCCGTCGTCGCCCTCGGCCAGCAGGTGCCAGCCGCGCGTCGCGCCCTCCCCCTCGGCCTGAACGAACATGCCACCCCGGTTTTCACCCGTCGGGTGCAGGTTCAGCATCCAGTGCGCCAGCGGGGCCAGAGGCGACAGCGCCGGCAGGCGCAGCCGGTGGCGGGCGCGGGCCAGCAGGTTCAGGGCGCGATGTAAAAGGGCGGGCTGCGGCGCGGCGCCGACCCAGAGAGTCTTTATCCCCGGCATGGCGGCGGGAATGGCCAAAAGGTCCGGCACCTCGACCAGTGAGAAGCGCAGGGGCTGCAACGGCACCTCACCCGGCACGGCCACGGTGGCGATCAGGTTGTCGGCCAGACCGATGCCATGGGCCGCCCGCCCGTCGCGGATCAGCGCCACCTCGGCCCCGGCATAGCCCAGCACGGCACGCAGCACGTTCATCCCCACCCCGGCATAGGGCGAGGGCGCGATGCCCGCCGTCACCCGGCGCGGGGTCATGCCCTGCGCCATCTCGGCCAGAACGGCATGGGTCAGGACCGGAAAGCTGGAGACGCCCGACAGCGCAAAGACCCCGGCGGCGCGGGCGGCCGCGTCCAGCGCGGCGATGCCGGCGACGAATTCCGCACCATCGGCGAAGTCCAGATAGGGCAGGCCGGCGGCGATGGCGGCGCGGGGCACCGCCCAGGGATCGCCGGCATAGGCCTGAAACGGGCCTGAGGCATCGACGATCAGGTCGGGCGCATGGGCGGCGATGGCTTCGGCAATTCCGGCGCGGTCGGCCACCACCGGCAGCACCTGCGCCCGGCCGCGGAAACCGGCGCAGAAGGCCTGCGCCTTCGCCCCGTCGCGTCCGGCGATCAGCAGGGTCAGCCGCGGCTCATCCGCCAGAAGCTGCGCCAGCCGCCCGCCAAAGACCCCGTAACCGCCCAGAACCAGAACCCGTTTCATTCCGGCAGGTTGGCGGGGACCGGGCCGAAGATCAACCACGACATCGGGGATGGGCGGCTTGGCCGCAGGCCGCAGAGATCGGGGGTTCCAAAATTAATTAATCCGTTATATAACTGATTCGTTAAATATGGATCGCCCCATGACCCGCCTTGACCAATCCTTTGCCGCCCTTGCCGATCCGACCCGCCGCGCCATCATCGCCCGGCTGGCCGAAGGCGAGGCCAGCGTTCAGGATCTGGCGCGCCCCTTCGCCATCAGCCAGCCGGCGATCAGCCGCCATCTGAAGGTGCTGGAGGAGGCGGGCCTGATCGAGACGCGGATCGACGGCACCTCGCGCCCGCGGCGGCTGAAACCGCAGGCGGTGGCGGCGCTGTGGGACTGGCTGGGCCAGTACCGCAGCCTGTGGGAAGAGGCGTTCCGGCGGCTGGATGCGGTGCTGGATGACCTGCCCGATGCCGAAACCCCGAACCCTGAACCCCAGACCCCGAAAGGACCCCGCCATGACCCCTGATCTTTCCGGCATGCAGGTTGCGCTTGAGGGCGACACCGATGTGATCGTCCGCCGCAGCTTCAGCCATCCTCCCGCAAAGGTCTGGCGGGCGCTGACCGAACCGGACCTGATCCGGCAGTGGATGGCGACCAGCGGCTATCCGATGACGCGCTGCGAGATCGACCCCCGGGCGGGCGGCAGCTTTCACTACGCCTGGGCCGGGCCGGAAGGGCAAAGCTTCTTCTTCTCCGGGCCGGTGCTGAAGGCCGATCCGCCGCATCACATGACCCATGTCGAGCATTTCAACGGCGATACCGCCATGGCCGCGACGATCACCACCGATCTGGTGGCCGAGGGGACGGGCACGCGGATGACCATGGTGATGCGCTATGCCGATGCCGCCGCGCGCCAGATGGCGGTGGAAACCGGGATGACCGACGGCATGGCCGAGGTTTACGCGAGGCTGGAGGCGCTGCCGCTTTCCGGCTGACCGGCGGCCTGTTCGGTGGAGGGGGCGATGGCCCCCCTTTGCCGCGCACCGGGTTTCCACTGGCCAGCGGGGCACGGCGGCGGCTATGTTCGGCAAAACCGGAGGTGCCGATGTCCCGCCTTGTTGTCCGCTGCTTTTCCATCTCGCTGGACGGGTTCGGCGCGGGGCCGGAACAGTCGTTGGCCGACCCGCTGGGCAAGGGCGGCATGGCGCTGCATTCCTGGGTCTTCAGGACCAAGAGCTTTCAGGAAACCCATGGCGCGGGCGGCGGCGATGCGGACAGCACCGATCAGGCGCTTGCCGCCAAGGGGTTCGAGAATATCGGCGCCTGGGTGCTGGGGCGCAACATGTTCGGCCCGGTGCGCGGGCCGTGGCCGGATCATGACTGGCAGGGCTGGTGGGGCGATGCGCCGCCCTATCACTGCCCGGTCTTCGTGCTGACCCATCACGCGCGGCCGTCCTTTGCCTTGTCCGACACCACCTTCCATTTCGTGACCGACGGGCTGGAGGCGGCACTCGCGCAGGCAAAGGCCGCGGCAGGGGGCAAGGACGTGCGGCTGGGCGGCGGCGTTGCCACCCTGCGCGCGGCGTTCCGGGGCGGGCATGTCGATGAGGCGCATTTCGCCGTGTCGCCCGTCTTGCTGGGGCAGGGCGAGGCGGTGTTCGCGGGGCTGGACCTGCCGGCGCTTGGCTATCGGGTGACCCGGCGTATCGCGGGCGAAGGCGCGGACCATCTGATCATCGGGCGGGCCTGACGCGGCCATTTGGCCTTGACCTTTGATGGCGCGGGGCACCTCATGCCCCGGGCGCGCGCTGGAAAGGGACATCGCATGGACTATCGTCGCTTGGGCAGATCGGGGTTGCGGGTTTCCGAGTTCTCTTTCGGGTCATGGGTGACCTTCGCGCGGCAGGTCGATGTGGCGCCGGCCAAGGAAATCCTGGCGGCGGCCTATGATGCCGGGGTGAATTTCTTCGACAACGCCGAAGGTTACGAACAGGGCGGGTCGGAACGGGTGATGGGGCAGGCCATCGCCGAACTGGGGTGGAGCCGCGACAGCTTCGTTGTCTCGTCCAAGGTGTTCTGGGGCGGCGACAAGCCGACGCAGCGCGGCCTGTCGGCCAAGCATGTGACCGATGCCTGCCATGCCGCGCTGAAACGGCTGCGGGTCGATTACCTGGACCTTTACTTCTGCCACCGCCCCGATGTGGATACCCCGGTCGAGGAAACCGTGCGGGCGATGCACAACCTGATCACACAGGGCAAGGTTCTGTACTGGGGCACCAGCGAGTGGTCGGCGCAGGCGATTACCGAGGCCCATGCCGTCGCTGCCCGCTGGGGCCTGACGCCGCCGGTGATGGAGCAGCCGCAATACAACCTATTCGTCCGCGACAAGGTCGAGGCCGAATATCGCCCGATCTACGAAAGCTTCGGATTGGGCACCACGATCTGGTCGCCGCTGGCCTCGGGCCTGCTGACGGGCAAGTACAATGACGGCGTGCCGCAGGATGCCCGCGCGGCGCTGAAGGGATATGAGTGGCTGCGCGAGATGATCGAGGGGCAGGAAGGCCGGGCGCGGGTGGAAAAGGTGAAGGGGCTGGCGAAGCTGGCCGGTCAGGCGGGGATGCCCCTGCATCACATGGCGCTGTTGTGGTGCCTGCAGAACCCTCGCGTCTCGACCGTGATTCTGGGCGCCTCGCGCCTGTCGCAGCTGCACGACAACCTCAAGGCGCTTGACCGCAAGGCGGCGATGCCGCCCGATCTGATGGCAGCGATCGAAGGCGTGGTGCAGAACCGCCCCGCCGATCCGCAGAGGTTCTAGGCCATGGCGCGCGCACTGATCGTTCACGGCGGATGGGAGGGGCATGAGCCCGACCGCATGGCCGCCGTCATGGCGGGCCTTCTGACCTCGGGCGGGGCGGGGGTTGAGGTTTCGGATTCGCTGGCTGCCTTCGACGATGCCACACGGCTGGCGGGGTTTGACCTGATCGTGCCGATCTGGACCATGGGCACGCTGTCGAAGGAACGCACGGCGGCGGTTTCCGAGGCGGTGGCGGCGGGCACGGGGCTGGCCGGCTGTCATGGCGGGATGTGCGATGCCTTCCGCGACAACCCGCTGTGGCAGTTCATGACCGGCGCGCAATGGGTGGCCCATCCGGGCGATGACGGGGTGCGCCACTGGGTGCGGGTGGTGTCAGACGATCCGCTGGTTGCCGGTCTGCCGGATTTCGAGGTGGTGACCGAGCAGTATTACCTGCACATCGACCCGGCGGTGAAGGTGCATGCCGTCACCGATTTCCCGGTGGCCGGCGGGCACCACCTGCCGAACGGCCCGGTGGAAATGCCGGTGGTCTTCACCAAGTTCTGGGGCGCCGGGCGGGTCTATTACAACGCGCTGGGCCACCGGGCGGCGCTGTTCGCCGAAGGCCCCGCGCGTGAGATGATGCGGCGCGGTCTGGTCTGGGCGATGCGGGGGGCCGGCTAGCAGGTCCGGTGCAGGCGCCGGCCTGTGGGGCGGCGGGTTGGCCGAGGCCAATGCCTCGGCCAACCCGCCGCGACGGTGCGCCTTGCCGCCGGTGGCCCCAAAGGCCGCCGGCCAGCGCCCGCCCCGCCCATGGCGGGCGCTTCTCGCCCGCCGGGTCGGGCGCCGGCCTGTGTCTTGCGCGCTGACACGGTCTGGTTGAAGCCGGCCCGCATCGGGCGGGGAAAGGCCGTGTCTTTCCTGTTCTGCCGCCCGCTAGGCCGGCATCACCACCACCAGATTGCCGGGCTTGTGGAAGGTCTCGGCTATGGCATGGGCGCGGGGCAGTTCGGCGAAGGGCAGGCTTTCCCCGACAACCGGGCGATAGGCGCCCTGCGTGTAAAGTCCGATCAGCCGCTGCATCCTGGCCAGCCCCTCACCCGACGGGCCGGCAAAGACGCGGGGGCGAAAGGCGGCGGCCAGCGTTGCCGCCAGATCGGCGCTGATCAGCCCCAGCCGCCCGCCGGGGGCCAGCAGGCCCTGCGGAGCCGGCAGGGTGCCGATCACGTCCAGCACCACGTCGAACTGCCCGGTGACCGGCTGGCTGCGGTAGTCGATCACGCCGTCCGCCCCCAGCCGCCGCGCCAGTCCGTGATTAGCCGCCGAGCAGACGGCGGTGACCTGCGCGCCCAGGGCCCGCCCGATCTGCAGGGCGGCCGAGCCCACCGCCCCGGTCGCGCCGTTGACCAGAAGCCGGTCCCCCGCCTTCAGCGCGCATTTGTCGATCAGGTATTCCGCCGCCGTCAGCCCGCCGAAGAAGAAGGCGGCGCCTTCCTCAAAGCTCAGGCCCTCGGGCAGGGGCAGGGCCTGGGCGGCCTTCACCGCCAGATATTCGGCATGGGCGCCGCCCCGCAGCCCGGCGATGCCGAACACCCGCCGGCCGGTGGCGCAATCGACCCCGGCAAAGGCCCAGCCGGGCGGGTTGCGCGGGCGGCTCCACCCCATCGCCAGCCGCAGCAGAAGGCCGAAGCCGCGCGGCACCTTGCCTGAGCGCACGCGCGCATCGCCCGCCGTCACCGGCGCGGCCCGCAACTGCACCAGCACCTCGCCCGGTCCGGGCTGCGGCAGGGGACGCTCTTCGATCACCACGGCATCGGGGGTGCCATAGCGGGTGATGCGGGCGGCTTTCATGGTGCGGGGCAGGGTCATGCGGGGCCTTTCGTGACGGCCGGCAAGGTGACGGGGCGCGGGGCCGTTGGTAAGGCTGGAATTCCTGACTATCGCTTGCGCTTTCCGCTCCCGTCCTCGTGCCTCGACATCCGGGCGGGGGCGTGCGACTCTGGCCGAAGACGGAAACGGAGGGGCAGATGCTGCGGGCGCTGGCGGTGGCAGGCGGGGTTGCGGTGGCGGCGGTGCTGTCGCAGTTCCCCGAATTCTCGCAGCAGTATCTGCAGCGGCTGGCCGGGCAGGTCGATGCCATGGCGCTTCTGGTGGCCGAGTTCGATGCCACCGCGGCGGCCAACGGGCTGACCCGCGATGCGGCGCTGGCCGAGTTGCGCGGCACGCCCTTTCTGATCGACCGGCGCACCGACCTTGAGCGCGCCTTTGCCCGGCATGACCGGCTGGCGGCCAATCTGGCGGCCCTGCGCGCGGCCAGCCCGCTGGAGCGTATGGCCATGCCGCACCGTCTGGCCGACCCTGAAACCCTGCGCGCCACCTGGGCCGATTTCCGCCCCGCCGTGCCGGTGACGGCCGATGGCGGCATCTCGGCGCTGGTGGGTTATTTCGCGGGCTGGCTGGGGGCTTCGGCGGTGCTTGGGTTGCTGGCGGCCCCGTTCCGCCGCCGGCGCACGGCCTAGGGCGGATCGGGTTCAATCTGAGTCAGATTGAACCCGATCCAGGATAGGCAAGCCGTTGGAAATGCGCTCCAAGCTACTCTTCGGACACCGCCAGATAGACGTAGAAGTTCGGCCCCGCCCCGCGCCGTCCGCCGCCGCCGCCGGTCGAGTTCCACAGCGCGTCTTCGGTGAAGATTTCGCGGAAATGGTTGACCAGCCGGCGTTCCAGTTCCGTCGTGTTGGCCAGCGAGGAGGAACGGTACAGCAGATACATCGTGCTGACCTTGGCATCTTTCTTCTTCTGGTCCACCCGGTTGGCCAGTGCCGTCCAGTGGTCGTGCCCGCTGGCAATGCCGATATACAGCCGCACATAGCCCGACCCCGCCCGCACGATCTGGGCGATGGACCGGCGCAGGGTGGTTTCGACCTGGTGGATATGGCCGGTGAAATAGGTGTCGGTGATCCAGACCCCACGGTAATACATGCTGAAACCTCGTCCTCGAAAACGGCGCCACTCTATCATGGGTTGAGCGCCCGGCATAGCGCCGCCCGCCGCCCCCGGCACGGCTTGACCCCGCCCCTGCATGGGGTCACTCTGCCGCCCAAAACGAAAGAGCAGTTCCTTGGCCACACCCGCACCCTTCTCGCGCTTCGAATTCATGATCGCCTGGCGCTACCTGCGCGCGCGCCGGGCCGAGGGCGGGGTTTCCGTCATGACCTGGATCAGCCTGTTGGGAATCACTCTGGCGGTGTTCGCGCTGATCGCCACGCTGTCGGTGCGCGCGGGGTTCCGGGCGGAACTGGTCGATACCATTCTGGGCGCCAATGCCCATGTCACCGTCTATTCCGCCGGCCGCGCCGATGAGACGGGGCAACTGCAGCGCGGTTTCCCCGATTATCAGGATATCGCCACCCGGCTGACCGAAGTGCCGGGCGTGACCCGCGCGGCCCCCCTGATCAAGGGGCAGGTGATGGTGACGGCGGGCGAAGGCGCGCTGGGGGCCGAGGTCTTCGGCATCAGCCGCGAGAACCTTGAATCCATCCCCCGCGTCGGCATCGGTGCCGATGCGCAGGGCGACATCGCGCGCTTCGATCAGGGCATCGCCATCGGTTCGGGCATCGCGCGCGAACTGGGGATCACGGTGGGTGACAAGCTGCGCGTCATCTCGCCTTCGGGCGTCAAGACCGCCTTCGGATCAAGCCCCCGTGTCAATGCCTATGAGGTGGTCTATATCTTCACCGCCGGCCGCTATGACATCGACCGCACCCGCATCTACATGCCCTTCGCCGAGGCACAGGCCTTCTTCAACCGTGAGGGCATGGCCGACGAATTTGAGGTCATGGTGAAGGACCCCGAGAACATCGACGCCTACGCCCCCGCCGTGATGCAGGCGGGCGGGCCCGAGGCGCTGCTCTGGACCTGGCGCGATGCCTCGGGCAGCTATCTGCGGGCGCTGACGATGGAGGACAACGTGATGTTCATCATCATGTCGATCCTTGTGCTGATCGCGGCGCTGAACATCGTTTCGGGGCTGATCATGCTGGTCAAGAACAAGGGCCGCGACATCGGCATCCTGCGGACCATGGGGCTGACCGAGGGGTCGGTGCTGCGCATCTTCTTCATCTGCGGCGCCTTTACCGGCACGGTGGGCACGGTGATGGGGGTGGTGCTGGGCTGCCTTTTCGCCATCTACATCGACCCGATCTTTGCCTTCGTGAACTATCTGGCGGGCGGCGGGGTCTGGGATGCCTCGATCCGCGGCATCTATGCGCTGCCGGCGCGGTTGCAGGCCTATGACGTGGCTTCGGCCGTGGCGCTGTCGCTGGGTCTGTCGTTCTTTGTCACGCTGTTTCCCGCGCGCCGCGCCGCCCGGATGAACCCGGTGGAGGCCCTGCGCTATGAGTGATTACGCGCTGGAACTGGCGGGGCTTGAGAAGGTTTACAACCGCGGCAAGCCCTCGGAAGTGGCCGTGTTGCGCGGTGCCACGCTTGAGGTCAAGCGGGGCGAGGTCGTGGCGCTGGTGGCGCCGTCGGGGGCGGGGAAATCGACGCTTCTGCATATTGCGGGGCTCTTGGACACGCCCGATCAGGGGTCGGTCGCGCTGGGCGGGCGCAACATGGTCGGCCTCTCCGACAAGGCCAGGACCGAGGCGCGGCGGGCCGAGGTGGGCTTCATCTACCAGTTCCACCACTTGCTGCCGGAATTCTCGGCGCTGGAAAACGTGGTCATCCCGCAACTGGCGAACGGCATCGGCGCGGCCGCGGCCGAGGCGCGGGCGATGGACCTGCTGGGCCGGGTCGGCGTGGCCGAACGCGCCAGCCACCGGCCGGCGGCCCTGTCGGGCGGGGAACAGCAGCGGGTGGCCTTCTGCCGCGCGCTGGCCAATGCGCCGAAGCTGCTTCTGGCCGATGAACCGACCGGCAACCTTGACCCCGCAACCTCGGATCAGGTTTTTGCAGCACTGATGGGGCTGGTGCGCGACACCGGGCTTGCGGCGCTGATCGCCACCCATAACATGGAACTTGCCGCCCGCATGGACCGCGTGGTGCGGCTGGATCAGGGCCGCGTCGTGTGACGCGCCCCGAGGAGAGATGATGCGCCAGGCCCTTCTTGCCCCCGCCGCCCTGCTGTTGCTGACCGCCTGCATGCCCGAGGCGAAATCGCCCGATCCGGCGGCGGATTACGCCGACTATTGCGCCGCCTGCCATGGCGCCAGCGGCAAGGGCGACGGCATCGCGGCGGCCGGGCTGACGCAGAAGCCCGCCGACCTGACGCTGCTGTCACGGTCGAACGGCGGCAGTTTCCCCACCACCCGCGTCATGGCCCAGATCTGGGGCTATGCCGGCGCCAAGGGGCAGGGCGTGATGCCCGATTTCGCCCCGCTGATGGAGGGGGAGATGGTGCCCTATGACGGCGGCGACGGCATCATGACGCCGACGCCCGTCCGGCTGGTGGCGCTGGCGGAATACCTCAAGACGCTGCAGGCGAAGTAGGGCCGTTACGGCGCGCTGCCGGTATAGCGGCGGTCCTTGTCGGTGATCTCGCGCGTGCAAAGCCCGCCGCGGTCCAGCCGGTAGGCGTTGCCGTCCAGCCCCTGATAGGTGACGCACAGCATCAGGCCCTGCAGGGCGGCATCGGCGGCCGTCTCATTCGCGCTGCGCCATTCGGCAGGCAGTTGGCCCACCGGCGGAAAGCGGATCAGGTCGGCGCCCTGACCGGGGCCATAGATCGTGCCGGCCTGCGGCGGGGCGGCGATGGCTGCCACGCCTTCGGGCAGGCCCTCGTTCACCGAAGGCAGGCCCAGGAACTGCCACAGGTTCAGGTTCGCGCCGTTCGCGGCGTCGGGATAACCCATCCAGGTCAGCGTGCCGTCGGGGGCGGCAAGGGCCATGCGCACCTCTTGCACAACCGCCGGGCCGACGCCCTGATTGGACAGATAGAGCCCCGCCCCAGGCCGGGCATCGGCCTGCACCATCAGCGCCGGGCGCACCGACAGGGCCGCCAGTTCCTTCATGCCGGCCCGCATCTCTTGCCGGTTCTGCCAAGACATCCAGGCGGCGGTGCCGGCGGCGGCAAGGCCAAGGGTGGCGATGACAAGCGTCAGGCGGGCGGAAAGGCTGCTCATGGAAATCTCCGGCTGCAATGATGCAGCTATTGCCCAGAGCCGCCGCCGGTGCAAGGGCGGCGTCGGGCCTGGGGTCACCCCCGCCATGGCTTTCGGCGGTCAGGGCCTTTCGACGCAGGTCGTTTCCGACTTGCCGGGCGCCTGCCAGACCACCCGCGCCGCCGTGCCGCGCAACGCCATGCCCCCGAAGGCCGGTGAGGCATAGTTGATCGCCGGCCCCCCGGCCTTCTTGCCCAGATACAGGAAGCGGCCGTCCTTCGTGACCACCTCGGCATCCTGGGTGCCGGCGCGCAGGGTGACGTTGATCCGCTCGCCGTTCTGGCAGGTGTAGCGGTAAAGCGGTTCCTCTGCCGGGGCGGGCAGGGTGCCGATGGGGGGCACCGCCACGGCAGCGCCCGGCAGGATGAACCGGCCCGAAACCCAGCCCGTCCGGCCCGCCGCCGAACGCACCTCATACCAGATGCGGCCCTTGGCCTTGCAGTCCTTCGCCACGGCCAGCGCCGCCTTGTCGGCCCCCAGCCCCACCGCCACGCAGGCCAGCGCACAGGCATCGTTGGTCTGCCGCGACCGCCCGGTCGAGGTCAGCCCCTTGGCGCCGGGCTTCAGCCGCTCGACGATCTCGGCCGAGGCAGAGGGGCTTTTGCGCATGTTCAGCGTGTCATTGGCCGCCACCCCGGTAATGGCCATGCCCCGGCCCTTGACGGGGTCGCAGACATCGTCGGCGCGGGCGGGAAGGGTGGCAAGACCAAGGGCAAGCGCGGCGGCAAGAAGGCGTGCGGTCAGCATCTTCATCTCCCGTGGGTTGCGCCATTCTGGCGCTGCCCCCCGGATTCGGTCAATGCCGCCAAAGCGCGCAGACCGTGGCGGCGCCATCGCCCCCCGGCGGACCATATCTTGCGCCCGCCCCCCCGCAGATGATCTAATGGCAGCACATCAGAAAAAGAGCAGCACATGTCCTCCGACCTTCTTTCCTCTCAGGGCCAGACCTATGACGCCTCCTCGATCGAGGTGCTTGAGGGGCTGGAGCCGGTGCGCAAGCGGCCGGGCATGTATATCGGCGGCACCGATGAACGGGCGCTGCACCATCTGGTGGCCGAAATCCTTGACAACTCGATGGACGAGGCCGTGGCAGGCCATGCCACGCGGATCGAGGTGGAGCTTCACGCCGACAATTCGGTGACGGTGCGCGATAACGGGCGCGGCATTCCGATTGACCCCCATCCGAAATTCCCCGGCAAATCGGCGCTGGAGGTGATCCTTTGCACGCTGCACGCCGGCGGCAAGTTCGGCGGCGATGCCTATGCCACCTCGGGCGGCTTGCACGGGGTGGGGGCTTCGGTCGTCAATGCGCTGTCCGACCTGATGCGGGTGGAAGTCGCCCGCAACAAGGAGCTGTTCGTACAGGAGTTTTCGCGCGGCATCCCCAAGGGACCGGTGCAGAAGGTGGGCGCAGCCCCCAACCGGCGCGGCACCACCACCACCTTCCACCCCGACCATGAGATTTTCGGCAGCCAGACCTTCCGGCCCGGCCGGCTGATGCGGATGGTCCGGTCGAAAGCCTATCTGTTCTCGGGCGTCGAAATCCGCTGGAAAACCGCCATCCCTGACGGCGACACCCCGATGGAGGCGGTCTTCCACTTTCCCGGGGGGCTGGCCGACTACCTGTCGGACCAGTTGCAGAAAACCACGACCTATGCCGACCGCCCCTTTGCCGGCAAGGTCAGCTTTCCCGAGAAATACGGCGTCCCCGGCTCGGTCGAATGGGCGATCAACTGGACGCCGGTGCGCGACGGCTTCATCCATTCCTACTGCAACACCGTGCCCACCCCCGAAGGCGGCACGCATGAGGCGGGGTTCTGGACCGCGATCCTGAAGGGCATCCGGGCCTATGGCGAACTGGCCAAAAACCGCAAGACCGACCAGATCACCCGCGATGACCTGATCTCGGGCGGCTGTGCGCTGGTCTCGTGCTTCATCCGCGAACCGCAGTTCGTCGGCCAGACCAAGGACCGGCTGGCCACCGAAGAGGCGGCGAAATGGGTCGAAGGCGCGGTGCGCGACCATTTCGACAACTGGCTGGCGGCCGATCCGAAATCGGCCGGCGCGATCCTTGATTTCCTTGTGCTGCGCGCCGAAGAACGGCTGCGGCGGCGGCAGGAAAAGGAAACCGCCCGCAAGACCGCGACCAAGAAGCTGCGGCTGCCGGGCAAGCTGGCCGATTGCAGCGCCAAGAACCGCGAGGGGACGGAACTGTTTCTGGTCGAGGGCGACTCGGCCGGCGGCAGCGCCAAGGCCGCCCGCAACCGCGAAACCCAGGCCCTGCTGCCCCTGCGCGGCAAGATCCTGAACGTGCTGGGCGCGGCCAGTTCCAAGCTGGGCGACAACGCCGAAATCCGCGACATCTGCGAGGCTTTGGGCGTGCAGATGGGCACGAAGTTCCGCGTCGATGACCTGCGCTATGACAAGATCATCATCATGACCGACGCCGACGTCGACGGCGCCCATATCGCCAGCCTTCTGATGACCTTCTTCTTCACCCAGATGCGGCCCCTGATCGACAAGGGCCACCTCTACCTGGCCTGCCCGCCGCTTTACCGGCTGACGCAGGGGGCGAAGCGCCTTTACGTCGCCAATGACGCCGAGAAGGAGCACTGGCTGGCCAAGGGCATCGGCGGCAAGGGCAAGATCGACGTGCAGCGCTTCAAGGGTCTGGGCGAGATGGACGCCAAGGACCTGAAGGACACCACGATGAACCCCGCCAGCCGCAAGCTGATCCGCGTCTCCATCGACGAAGACGCCCCGGGCGAAACCGGCGATCTGGTGGAACGCCTGATGGGCAAGAAACCGGAACTGCGGTTTCAGTACATCCAGGAGAACGCGCGGTTTGTGGAGGAGTTGGATGTTTGACTGGTTGGCACGAAAGGCAAAACTATTTTCTATCCGAAAGGCCTTGAAGCGCAAAACTCCAGATCAATTTCATTTTTCTTCTGAGGCTGATTATTTCGCCACGATCTTGCGAAAAAGGGATACAGGAGAGGAGGTTCTTGTCCAATCATTTTCAGACAGCACTATTTCAGGCCTTGCTTGGACGGGCGAGCGCTTCGAAGATTCAGTAGAAGTGCCACTTAGCGAAATAGATGATTGGTCCGTGAGATTTCGACGATATTACGGATTCATGACCATCAACTACGAGAACCTACGTGATTTTTTTTACGCGGAATGCACGCTCTACCCACAGCGACAGCACGTTCGGGGGTGGCTGTCGCAGACAACGTACAATTACCGTACGCGCTTCCGGCATGATCGAATTGAAGTTCTTCGCAAGTTAGTTGATTTGCATTTGACCGAAGCGGAAAAGAATACCGGCTTGCTTTTCACCGGTTCGAAAAAGGATATTGTCGAACTTCTATCAAGCTTCTATGGGAACCGCATCTACGGGCATCCAAACCACGAAGCGGAAAGTGCTCGATTTCGTCTGATATTGGAATCTCTTGCTGAAACTGGCGAAGTCAAGAAACACAATATGCATGAGTTCGAGCTCAATGCTGGCGCGGTTGCCACCATTTCCAACTATGAGTTAGAAGAGCGCAGGCATAAAGACAGCGTTCGTCAGAACAGGTTGCTGCTTGTTGTGACCATTGTAATGGCCGTTGCGGCAATTGTTCAGGCGGCTTCGGTTGTCCTATAAGATCGACAAGCGTAGGGTGCGTGCTTGCACGCACCGTCACCGCCCGGGTGGTGCGTGAAATCACGCACCCTACATGCCCCCGTTCCCTTTGGTGAATCCGTATCCCCGGGCGGAAAAGGAAACGCGGCGCGTTTCCCCGGCCGCTGAGACCGGGGTGTCACGGACCGCCAGCCAGAAGCCATGCCAAAGGCCGGCGCCTGCCCCGGCGGGCGGGAAGCGCCCGCCGTGGGCGGGGCGGGCGCTGGCCGGCGGCCTTTGGGGCCACCGGCGGCAAGCTGCGCCGCAACCGCGTGACCCCGGCGATGGCCGGGGTCAGACCGGGGGCAGGCGGGTTTTGTCTGGCGTCGTCGGCGTAGGGTGCGTGATTTCACGCACCACGGGGGCCGTCCGGAAGGTGCGTGAAATCACGCACCCTACGCCGGTTCGGCCTGACGCGCGGCCCACATCGCCTGAAACGCCGGGCGGGACTGGCAGCGGTCAAGCCAGTCCTTCACCGCCGGAAACTCGGCCAGAAGGCTGGGGTGGCCCTGGGCATAGCGCAGGCATTCGGCGGTGTTGATGTCGGCCACGGTAAAGCGGTTGCCGACCATCCAGCCCGCCCCCGCCAGATGGCCCTGCAGACGCGCCAGCGGGCGGCGCAGCTTTTCGGCGTTCACGGCGATGGCGGCCTGCCCCTCGGGCGTGCGGTCGCCGCCGTCGGCCTGGGTCATCAGAATTTCCAGCGCCGGGGTTTCGACCGAGGTCGCGGCAAACAGCGCCCATTGCTCCATCAGCGCATTCTCGGCCTCATCCGCCGGGCCAAGCGCGCCGCCATGGACCCGCGCGATATGCAGGGTAATGGCAAGGGATTCGGTCAGCACCAGCCCGCTTTCCTCGGTCCAGGCGGGAATCTGGCCCTGCGGGTTCACCTTGCGGAAGGCGGGCGAGGCGGTGTTCAAGGGCGCATCGGCCGCCGTCGCATCGGGCAGGCGGTAGGCCTGAATCACCGGAACATGGGTAAAGGGCACGCCGATTTCGCCCAGAAGCCAGAGGGGCCGCGAGGCGCGCGAGCGGAAGACGCCGTAAAGGGTGGACATGGGGGGGCTCCGGTCAGGATCATCGGGGCGATCCTAGGCGCGGGCGGTGGCGGGCGGAAGGGGGCATCGCCGGCCCGGAAATCCGGCAGGGGCGGGAGGGCGGCGGCGGGACGGGCCTTGTTTGCATGCGAATCTCTTGCCCGGCCGGGGGCCATGCGCGACAACCGCGCCATGCAGGACGGTGCCCGCAACGATGATGCCCCCGCCGCGCCCTCGCCCCTTGACCGCGAGGGCCGGGCGCAGATCGTTGACCGGCTTTATGAGGTGGCGCTGGACCCGATCCGGCTGGAAGACCTGCTGGAGGTGTGGGAGGGCCAGGTGGCCCCGCACCGCACCGGCCCGCTTTCCGCCGCCGTGCCCATCGAGGATGCCGAGATCGAGGCGCATCTGCGCCGCGCGGCGGTATTTCTGGACCGGTTCGAGGCGACGCGGCCCGATGGCGCCTACCGCTCGGTGCTGGAAGATATCCCCCGCTCGGCCGCGTTCCTGTCGGATGGCGGGGCGGCGCTGGTGGGGTTCAACCGCCCGGCCGCCGTGGCCTTTGGCCTGAACGACGGCGCGGGTCTGGCCGATCTGCCGTTTGAAGAGGCCGATATCGAGTTGTTGCGCGACCAGATCCGCAAGGTGGCGGCCGGCCGCGCCGAACGGGTGGTGACGCTGCGCATGCGGTCGCGTCTGACGGGCGGGCCGGTGATCGTGCGGGTGGGGCCGGTGGAAAGCGACCCGGCGCGGCCGCTGGCGCTGGTGATGTCCACCGAACTGGTCTGGCCCGAGGGGTTTGAAACCACGGTGCAGGAAGCCTTCGGCCTGACCGCCGCCGAAGTGGAAATCGTGCGCGGCATCGCGCTGGGTCAACCGGTGAAAGACATCGCCGAGGCGCGGGGACGCTCGGCCGAGACGGTGCGGACGCAGCTGCGGTCGATCCTTGCCAAGACCGAAACCCACAGCCAGCCCGAACTGGTGCGGGTGGTGCTGGGGCTGATGGACGTGGCCCAGATGCCGACCGAGGGGGCCGCGCCCATGCCCCGCGCCGGCGGGTTGGACCCGGTCGAGTTCCGCCAGTTGCGCGGGGCCGATGGCCGGCGGCTGGAATGGATCGAGTTCGGCCAGCCCACGGGCGTGCCGGTGCTGTACATGCATCTGGATTACGGGCTGATCCGCTGGCCCGCCACGGCGGAACGTGCCGCGCGGGCGCGGGGCCTGCGCGTCATCGTGCCGGTGCGGGCGGGCTATGGCCGGACCGACCTGCACCCGCGCGGGGCTGACCATGTGGCGGGGGTGGCGCGCGACTATGCGGCGGTGCTGGACCATCTGGGCATCAGGCGCTGCGCCATTCTGTGCCTGGGCGCCGATCTGCGCTTTGCCCTGCGGCTGGCACAGGACCGGCCGGGGCTGGTTTCGGGCATTCTGGGCTGTGCCGCGCAACTGCCGCTGCGCACCGCCGCGCAATATGAGCGGATGGACAAGTGGCAGCGCTTCATCCTGGCCAATGCCCGCTATGCGCCCAAGGTCCTGCCCTTTCTGGTGCAGGCCGGCTTTTCGCTGGCACGGCGGCTGGGAAAAGAGAAGTTCTTTGCCCAGGTGAACGGCGGCAGCCCCGCCGATATGGAGGCCTTTGCCCGCGCCGAAGTGCGCGAGGCGGTTCTGGAAGGGTCGGAAACCTGTCTGGGCGCGCGGATGTCGGCGCATGAGGGCTTTACCCGCGAATGCATCAGTTCCGAACGCGACTGGTCCGATCTGGTGCGCGGCGCCCGCGTGCCGGTGGTGCTGCTGCAGGGCGATCAGGACCCGCAGACCCCGGTGCAGACCATCCGTGAGCTGATGGCCGATTTCCCGCATCTGGACGTGACCTTCCTGCCGGCGACCGGGCAGCTTCTGTTCTTTGCCGAATGGCCTCGCGTGCTGGACCGGCTGGCCGGCCTGCTGCCAGGCGGCTGAAGGCCCAACAATTTCGCGCCTTTACCGCAAATGGGGTATGCCGCCGCGCGGCCTGCGGCCTATGCCTGTCGGCGTAGCAAAGCCATTTTCAGCGCCGACAGTCAGAAGCATTTTCCCTCGAAAGGGCGGCGGCACCTGGGGTGCCGCCGCCTTTCGCTTTGCCGGCCATGTGACAGTTCGGTGACAGCCGGAAAATAGCGATCCCCGCCATGGCATTTCTTGAGCCGGATCAATGTGGCCGCGCCGGGCAGCGGCAAGGCTGCACCATTGTCCGAAGGGAGAGTCGCATGGAAGACATTCAGACCACCGCCACGCTTGCCGCCCCCGCGGCCGCCGCCCCCGAACCCGCCGCCGATCCGGCCGACGGCACGGGTGAGGGGCTGACCGGCCCCCGCCATTTCCCGGTGGCCAATCCCGATGCCATCCGTCAGGCCTTCGAATCCGGCCGCTATCCCTATGCCCGCCTTCTGGGCCGTGCGAGCTATGAGGCCGAAAAGGCCCGCCTTCAGGCCGAGCTTCTGAAGGTGCAGATCTGGGCGCAGGAGACCGGGCAGAAATTCGTCATCCTGATGGAAGGCCGCGATGCCGCCGGCAAGGGCGGTACGATCAAGCGCTTCATGGAACATCTGAACCCCCGTTACGCCCGGGTCTGCGCGCTGACGAAACCCAGCGACGTAGAAAAGGGCCAGTGGTTCTTTCAGCGCTACATCGCCCATCTGCCGACGGCGGGCGAAATGGTGTTCTACGACCGCAGCTGGTACAACCGCGCCGGGGTCGAGCGGGTGATGGGCTTCTGTTCCCCCGCCGAATACCTGGAATTCATGCGCGAGGCGCCCGAGATGGAGCGGATGCTGGTCCGTTCGGGCATAAGGCTTTACAAATACTGGTTCTCGGTCACGCGCGAAGAACAGCGCATCCGCTTCAAGGCGCGGGAAACCGATCCGCTGAAGATGTGGAAGCTGTCGCCCATCGACAAGGCATCGCTGGACAAGTGGGACGACTACACCGAGGCGAAAGAGGCGATGTTCTTCTACACCGATACCGCCGACGCGCCCTGGGTCATCGTCAAGTCGAACGACAAGAAGCGGGCGCGGCTGAACTGCATGCGGCATTTCCTGTCCTCGCTGGACTATCCGGGCAAGGATGCGGCGGTGGTGGGCCAGCCCGATCCGCTGATCGTCGGGCGGGCCAGTCAGGTGCTGACCGGGCATGGCCATATCCTTGACGCCGCCACCCACCCGGCGGTGCGCCGCGGATAGCCGTCGGGGCTTCTGGCGGCGGCAGCCCGGCCCGGCTAAGGTGCGCCCGAACAAGGGGGCGCTGATGCGGGCAGGGCTGGCGGTTCTGGGGTGGCTGATGGCGGCGGGCGCTGCCGCGGCGCATCCGCATGTCTTTGTCGATACCGGGCTGGAGATTCTGCTGGATGACCAGAACCGCGCCACGGGCGTGCGGATCAGCTGGACCTATGACGACCTGACCTCGCTTCAGCTGATCGCCGACCGCGGGCTGGATGAGGATTTCGACGGCGTGCTGACGCCTGCGGAAGAGGCCGCGATCCTGGGGTTCGACATGGCCTGGCCCCCCGGCGTGGCGGGCGATACCTATGCGCTTCTGGGCGAAACCCCGCTGGACTGGTCAGGCCCGCAGGAGGTGACGGTTGCCTATGCCGATGCCAAGCTGACCTCATCCCACCTGCGGCGCTTTGCGCAGCCGGTGGACCTGGGCGCTCAGCCGCTGATCGTGCAGGCCTATGACACCAGCTATTACACCGCCTATGCCGTGGTCCGCGCGGTGGTCAGTGGCGGGCAGGGCAATTGCAGCGCCGAGATTTTCGCCCCCGAAGCCTCGGACGCGAATGAGGTGCTGCGCGCCGCCATGGCCGAACTGTCCCCCACCGACGATGCCGAGGCGCTGTTTCCCGCCGTGGGTGCCGCCTTTGCCGAGGAGGCGCGCGTCACATGCGCCGCGCCCTGACCCTTCTGGGCGCCGTGGTGGCGGTGGTGCTGGCGTTGCTGTGGCTGACCGGCGGGCTGGCCGCGCTTGAGGCCGCCGTGCTGTCGGGCCAGCGCGCCGCGCAAGAGGCGCTGGCCGGCGCCGTCCGCCGCATCCGCGCCGGCGAGGCGGGGGCGCTGGCGGGGCTTCTGGGTCTCTCCTTCGCCTATGGCGTGCTGCATGCGGCGGGGCCGGGCCACGGCAAGCTGCTGATCGGCGGCTATGGCATGGGGCGGCGGGTGCCGGTGGCGGCGCTGTCGGGACTTGCGCTGGTGTCCAGCCTTGCGCAGGCTGCGGTGGCGGTGGCGCTGGTCTATGCCGGGGTGGCGGTGCTGGGCTGGACGCGCCAGCAGACGCAGGGCGCGGCCGAGGGCTGGCTGTCGCTGGCCGGAACGCTGGCAATTGCCGGGGTCGGGCTGTGGCTGATGCTGCGCGGGCTGCGGGGCATCCTGCGGCAGAGCCAGGGGGCGGAAGATCACGGCCACGCCGGGCAGGATCACTACCATGACCACGGGCACAGCCATGACCACGGGCACGACCATGACCACGGGCATGATCACCACCACCATGACCACGACCATGACGCCGCGCACTGCGCGCATTGCGGCCATGCCCATGCCCCCACCATCGGGCAGGTTCAGGCGCTGACCGGCTGGCGTGACGGGCTGGCGCTGGTGGCGGGCATCGCCATGCGGCCCTGCACCGGGGCCCTGTTCCTGCTGATCCTGACCTGGCAACTGGGCATCGGCGCGGCCGGCGTCGCGGGGGCCTTTGCCATGGGGCTGGGGACGGCATCGGTCACCGTTGGCGTGGCGCTGCTGGCGGTCTGGGCGCGCGAGGGGATGCTGGCCAGCCTGTCCGGCGCCCGCGCCGCCCGCGCGCTGCCGTGGATCGAGGCGATTGCCGGCGCCGTAGTGGCGGTCGCGGCGCTGGCGCTTCTGGGGCGCGGCGGCTGATCTGCCAGCCCCGTCTGCGCCGCAGCGCGGCGGATGCGGCATCTTGCCGCCGCCTTTGTCGCCGGATATGCCTGCGAAATGATCAAAAGAATGTCCTATCCGGCCCATGCGCGGGCGATCCTTGCGCTGGGTGTGCCGCTTGTCGGCTCACACCTGGCGCAGATGGCGCTGCATGTCACCGATACCGTGCTGATGGGCTGGTATGGGGTGGATGAACTTGCGGCGCTGGTGCTGGGCGCCTCGTCCTTCTTCGTCATCTTCATCGCCGGGTCGGGTTTTGCCCAGGCGGTGATGCCGATGGTCGCCTCGGCGCTGGGCCGGGGAGATGAGGCGCAGGTGCGCCGCGACGCGCGGATGGGGCTGTGGCTGTCGATCCTGTTCGGGCTGATGATCTATCCGCTGTTCTGGTGGTCGGAACGGGTGTTCCTGTGGCTGGGGCAGGCGCCCGAAGTCGCGGCGCTGGCGCAGGATTTCCTGCGCATCGCCGGCTGGGGCATGGTGCCGGCCCTGCTGGTCATGGTGCTGAAAAGCTATCTGGCGGCGCTGGAGCGGACGCAGGTCGTGCTGTGGGTGACGCTGGCGGCGGTGGGGGTGAACCTGGGTCTGGCCTGGGTGCTGATCTTCGGGCTTGGGCCTTTCCCTGAACTGGGGGTGCGCGGGGCGGCCATCGCCTCGCTGGCGGTGCAGGTGGTGACCTTCGTGGCGCTGGCCGTCTATGCCGCCCTCTTGCCGGAGCTGCGGCGCTTTCACCTGTTCCAGCGCTTCTGGCGGCCGGACTGGCCGGCGCTGGTGCAGGTGTTCCGGCTGGGCTGGCCCATCGGCATCACCTCGGTTTCCGAGGCGGGGTTGTTTCAGGCCTCGGCCCTGATGATGGGCTGGATCGGCACGGTGGAACTGGCGGCGCATGGCATTGCGATGGAGGTCGCCTCGCTGGCCTTCATGGTGCATCTGGGGCTGTCGAACGCGGCCACGGTGCGGGCGGGCCGGGCCGATGGCGCGGGCGATGCGCAGGGCCTGCGCGACGGGGCACGGACGGCGATTGCCATGTCAGCGATCTTCGGGCTGAGCATGGTCGCGCTGTTCCTGACCCTGCCCGAGCCGATCATCGCGCTGTTCCTTGATGCCTCAAAGCCCGAGGCGGCCGGGATCATCGCCTTTGGCACCGCGCTGCTGGCGGTGGCGGCGCTGTTCCAGATGGCCGATGCCATGCAGGTGATGGCGCTGGGCCTGTTGCGCGGCATCCGCGATACCCGTGTGCCGATGATCGCCGCCGCCGTCAGCTACTGGATGATCGGTGTTCCGGCCAGTTATGTGCTGGCCTTCCGTCTGGGCTGGGGCGGGCAGGGGCTGTGGCTGGGCCTGACGTTGGGGCTTCTCTGCGCGGCGATCAGCATGATGTGGCGCTTCTGGGCGCGGGCGCCGCGGGTGGCGGTTCCCGGAGTGACGGCCACCTGAGCAGCTGGCCGGCCGAAGGGCGGGGGCCAGCCCCCGCACCCCCGGGATATTTTCAGACAGATGAAAGGCTCAGCCGGGAAGAACGGCACCGGGGTTCAGGATGTCATGGGGATCAAGCGCCAGTTTGATGGCGCGCATGGCCGACAGAAGACCGGGGTCGCCGTAGCGTTGCAGGTCGGCGGCCTTGACCCGGCCCACCCCGTGTTCCGCCGCGACCGAGCCGCCCATGTCATGCACCATGTCATGCACCAGCCGTTTGACCGGCTCGCGCAGCGCGGCGTAACCGGCCTTGTCGCGGCCGGGGGCGGGGAAAACGTTGTAATGCAGGTTGCCGTCGCCCAGATGGCCGAAGCAGTTGATGCGGAAATCGCCCAGTGCTGCCAGCGCAGCATCGGCGCGGGGGATGAAGGCCGCGATTTCCGACAGGGGCAGCGAGATGTCGTGGCTGGAAACCGCGCCGATGCGGCGGTTGGCCTGGGGGATGGCCTCGCGGACCTGCCAGAGCGCGGCACGCTGCGCCTCGCTGGCGGCCACCGCGCCGTCGCGGACAAGGCCCGCCTCCATCGCCGCCTCGATCAGGCCGGCCATCGCGGCCTCGGCCCCGCCGAAGCCGGCGGGCAGCGCCAGTTCCACCAGCACCAGCCAGTCGCCGGCGGGGCGGAAGGGCTGGGGCAGGCCGGGCATGGTTTCGGTCAGGAAATCAAGGCCCTGCCGGTGGATCAGCTCGAAGGCGGGCAGCAGGCCGCCGGTGCGGTCCTGCGCCAGCGCCAGAAGCCGCAGGGCGGTCGCCGGGTCGGGCACTTCGAGCAGGGCGGTCGCCACCGAGGCGGGGCGGGGGAACAGCCGCAGGCTGGCGGCGGTGATCAGGCCCAGCGTGCCTTCGGAACCGATCAGCAGGTGGCGCAGGTCATAGCCGGCATTGTCCTTGCGCAGCCGCTTCAGCCCGTGGAAGACCTGACCGTCGGGCAACACCGCCTCGACCCCCAGACACAGGTCGCGGGCATTGCCATAGCGCAGCACCGCGACGCCGCCGGCATTGGTGGCCAGCAGCCCGCCGATCCGCGCCGATCCTTCCGAGGCCAGCGACAGCGGAAAAAGCCGCCCGGCCTGCGCGGCATGGTCCTGCGCGGTGGCAAGGATCATCCCGGCCTCAACCGTCATGGCGCCCTCATCAGGCCAGAGGCCGCGCAGCGCGGTCATGCGTTCCAGCGAGATCAGCAGGGGCGCGGGGCCGTCGGACAGGACCTGCCCGCCGACCAGCCCGGTGCCGCCGCCAAGGGGCACAAGGCCCACCCGCGCGCCGGCGCAGGCGCGGACGATCTGAGCCGCCTCATCGGTGCTGCGGGGCAGGGCGACGGCGCCGGCGCGGCCCGTCCAGCGGCCGCGCGGTTCCTCCAGATGGCGCGGTTCGGGCGGGCGCAGGGTGTCGGGCGGCAGAAGGCCCTCAAGCGCGGTCAGAAAGGCGGAATCGGCGGGGTTCGGCATCGGCGGCTCCTCTGGCTTCCGTGATAGGGCCTTGGCGCGGCGATGGGTAGGGCTCAGGGCAGAAGCGCGGGGCTGAGGACGACGATGGTCGGCCGGGCGGGCAGGCGGGCGCGCGAAACCTCGATCTCGGGCAGACCGGTTTCGACCACGTCGAAGCGCGGGGCGGCGCGGGCAAGGAAGACCTCGAGCGAGCGGCCCGAGAACCAGTGCATCGGCAGGATCAGCCGCGCGCGCAGGTCGGTGATGACGCCGGCCATCGTGTCGATGTCCATGGTATAGCCGCCGTCCACCGGCACCATTACCACATCGACCCGGCCGATGGCGGCGCGCTGCGCCTCGGACAGCGGCTGATGCAGATGGCCGAGATGCGCGATGCAGAGGCCCGCGACCTCAAACAGAAAGATCGAGTTGCCGTTGGCCCGGGCGCCTTCGCCGAAGGGGCCGCGCAGGTCGGAGGTGACGTTGCGCACCAGAAGATCGCCCAGATCCAGCGTGATCCGGGCGGGCTGGCCGGCCGGACCCCAGCCGCGCAGGACATGGGGAATGCGCGGGTCGGGATGGTCGGTGTAATGGGTGTCGTGGGCGTTGTTCATCGTCACCACGTCGGGCACCACATCGGGGTTGCCGATATAGCCAGTGTAATCGGTCACCACGAGCCGGCCGTCCGGGGTTTCCAGCGCAAAGCTGGCGTGGCCCAGAAAGCGCAGGCGGACGGTGTCCTGCTCCAGCCGGTCCCCGAAGGCGGCGGGCAGGATGCGGGCCGGAGCTTCGGCCAGGGCAATGCAGGCCGACTGCATCTGCGCGGCGGCGGGGCTGGTCAGGGCAAGGAAGGCGGCAAGGCAGAGGCGCATCGGTTGCTCCGGTTCCTGACGGAAGGCTAGGCGATGGGCGCGGCCGGTAAAGTCGCAAATGCGTGATGGCGGGCGCGTGATGGCCGACCCCGGGGGGCTTCGCGCCCCCCGGACCCCCCGCGGGATATTTAGAGAGAGAGGATGATCAGGAAGCGGCCAGCGCGAGGATGGCCCGAACCGTGTTCCAGTTGCGGGCGGTCTGCGGCACCGGCAGAAGGCGGGGCAGCCGTTCGAACAGCTTCGACCGCCCGATGCCGTCGGGCGCGTGCAGGAAGAGGGCGTCTTCGGTCAGATGCAGGCGCTCGGTCGTGGCAAGGGCGGCGGCTTCGTCGGGCAGGGGGGCGGGCCGGGCGAGGAACAGGGCATGGACCCGGGCGCCGTCCGCCTCGGCCTCGGCCAGAAAGGGGTTCCGGGCGCAGATCGCGGCGAAGCGGGCGGGGGTGTAAAGGAAAAGCTCGGGGCGAAGGCCGAAGCGCGCCTGCAGGGCGTCGGCAATGCGGGGGGCGGGGTCATCGTGCCCCGGATCGTCGAAGACGGCGTTGCCCGACTGGATATGGGTGCGGACGTTCTTCATCCCCAGATCGGCCAGCATGGCACGAAAGCTGGCCATGGGCAGCGTGACGCCGCCCACGTTCACCCCCCGCAACAGCAGGATGTGCCGTTCAGCCGACATCGGTGCGGCCGCGCCGGTCGCCGCGCAGGTTGGCGTAAAGCACATGGTTGCGCCAGCGGCCGTTGATCTGCAGATAGCTTTGCGCCACGCCTTCATACTTGAAGCCGCATTTTTCAAGCACCCCGCGCGAGGCGGCGTTTTCCGGCAGGCAGGCGGCCTCGATCCGGCTGAGGTCCATCTGGGCGAAGGCGTGGTGGACCATGGCGAGGATCGCCTCGCGCATGTAACCGCGGCGGGCGAAGGGCGCGCCGATCCAGTAGCCCAGCGTGCCGGCCTGCACCGGGCCGCGGCGGATGTTGTCCAGCGTGATGGCGCCCAGAAGCCGCTGATCCTCGCGCCGGATCAAAAGCATGGGCAGGGCGGTGCCCTGAACCTCGGCCCGCTGGGCCCAATAGACGCGGTTGGTGAAGGCGCGGCGCGACAGGTGGTCATGCGACCAGACCGGCTCCCACGGGGTCAGGTGGCTGGCCGAGGCTTCGCGCAGCGCCGACCAGGCCCGCCAGTCGGGATGCTGGGGCAGCCGCAGCGTCATCCGCTCGGTCTCGATCCGGGGACGGCGGCGCAGCGCGAACATCATCAGGCGGCAAGCCTTTCGCGGATCGCCTCCAGCGTGGGGGCGGCCTCGACGGGGCCATAAAGCGCCAGCGCGGCGCCCTTGCCCGTCAGTTCGCCCGCATAGCGGCGGATACCGGCCACGGTGACGGCGTCGATCCGCGCCACCGATTCCTCGACCGGCGGCACGCGGCCATGGATCGCCAGCAGCCGCGCGATGCGTTCGGCCCGGGCCGAGGGGCTTTCCAGCCCCATCAGCATGCCGGCCTTGATCTGGGCGCGCGCACGGTTGACCTCGGCTTCGGTCATGTCATCGGCGGCGCGTTTCAGCTCGTCCACCGTCAGCAGGGTGAGGTCGGCGATTTCTTCGGCGCTGGTGCCGGCGTAAAGGGTGATCTGGCCGGCATCCTCATAGGCGCCCGACTGCGCGAAGATCGAGTAGCAAAGCCCCCGCTCCTCACGGATTTTCTGGAAGAGGCGCGAGGACATGCCGCCGCCCATCGCCGTGGCGTAGACCTGCGCGGTGAAGACATCGGGGTGGCGGTAGCCCGGCGCGTCGAAGGCCATGGCGAAATGGACCTGCTCAAGCTCCTTCACCTCGCGCCGTTCAGAGCCGGCAAAGCTGGCCTCCTGGAAGGCGCGCTGCGGATGGGCGGCAAGATGGCCGAAAAGCGCCTGGGCCTGGGCCACGATGGCGTCATGGTCCACCCGGCCGGCGGCGGCGAGGATCATCTGCCCCGGCCCGTAATGTTCGCCGACGAAGCCCTGCAGATCGGCGCGGCCAAAGGCCTGCACCCGTTCGGCCGGGCCAAGGATGGTGCGGCCGAAGCTTTGGCCGGGGTAAGACGCCTCTTGCAGCCAGTCGAAGATGATGTCGTCGGGCGTGTCCAGCGCCTGCCCGATTTCCTGCAGGATCACATGACGCTCGGTTTCAATGTCGGCCTCGTGGAAGGCGGGGTTCAGCACGATGTCGCCGATCACATCCACCGCCAGCGCCACATCGCCCTTCAGGACGCGGGCGTAATAGGCGGTCATCTCGCGGCTGGTATAGGCGTTGATGTAGCCGCCCACATCCTCGATTTCCTCGGCAATCTGCAATGAGGTGCGCCGCGCCGTGCCCTTGAAGGCCATGTGTTCCAGGAAATGGGCGATGCCGTTCTGCTCGGCCCGTTCATGCCGGCCGCCGGCGGTGACCCAGATGCCGGCGCTGGCCGATTGCAGGCCGGGCATATCCTCGGTCACGATGCGGAAGCCGTTGGGCAGGGTGGTCAGCTTTGTGGTGGCGGGGCTCATTTGCGCGCCAGCCTTTCACGGATCAGGGATTGCAGCGCGGCCAGATCGTTCGGGACGCGGGTCACCCGTTCTTCGCGGGCGAACAGGTCGGCCATGCGGGGCGGCAGGCCGGGGCGGATACCGCTGGCCGCTTCGACCGCATCGGGGAACTTGGCCGGATGGGCCGTAGCAAGGGTGATCATCGGCGCCGGCCCAAGGTGTTCTTCGGCCACCTTCACGCCCACGGCGGAATGCGGGCACAGCAGTTCACCCGTCGCGGCAAGGGTGGCGGCGATGGTGGCGCGGGTTTCATCCTCGGAACAGCGGCCCGAGGCGAAGGTGTCGCGCAGCATCTGCAGCGCGCCCTGGCTGATCGTGAAGCCGCCCGCCTTCATCTCGGCCATCAGCGCGGCTATCGCGGTGCCGTCGCGGCCATAGGCATCGAAAAGCGCGCGTTCGAAGTTCGAGGATACCTGAATGTCCATCGAGGGGCTGATCGAGGGTTTCACGCCATTGGTCTGGTAGGCGCCCGATTTCAGGGCGCGGTCCAGAATGTCGTTCTGGTTGGTGGCGATCACCAGACGGTCAATCGGCAGGCCCATCCGGCGCGCGATGTAGCCCGCGAAGATGTCGCCGAAATTGCCGGTGGGCACGGTGAAGCTGACCGGGCGGTGGGGGGCGCCCAGCGACACAGCGGAAGAGAAGTAATAGACCACCTGCGCCAGCACCCGCGCCCAGTTGATACTGTTCACGCCGGCCAGCCGCACCCCGTCGCGGAAGGCGAAATCGTTGAACATGTCCTTCACGCGCGCCTGACAATCGTCAAAGTCGCCGTCCATCGCCAGCGCGTGAACGTTGGATTCGGCCGGCGTCGTCATCTGGCGGCGCTGCACCTCGGACACCCGGCCATGCGGGAAGAGGATGAAGACATCCACGTTGGCCAGGCCCTTGAACGCCTCGATCGCCGCCGATCCGGTATCGCCCGAGGTGGCGCCGACGATGGTGATACGTTCGCCCGTCTTGGCCAGCGCCGCCTGCATCATCTGCCCGATCAGCTGCATGGCGAAGTCCTTGAAGGCCAGCGTCGGCCCGTGGAACAGCTCCAGAAGGAAATGGTTCGGACCCAGCTGCACCAGGGGCGCCCGGGCGGCATGGCCGAAGCCCTTGTAGGCGGCGGCGATCAGGCCGCGAAACTCGTCATCGGCAAAGAAGCCGCCCAGATAGGGGCGCATCACGCGGAAGGCGATCTCTTCATAGGGCAGGCCGGCCAGCGCGGCGATTTCGTCCGCGGTCATCGCCGGAACGGTTTCGGGCACATAAAGCCCGCCGTCCCGGGCCAGCCCCGTCATCATCGCTTCGCCGAAGGTCAGAACCGGAGCCGTGCCCCGCGTCGAGATGTAGTGCATCTTGTTCCTCAAATCGTCCGCTGTCTGATACGCCACAGAAGGTAGCCTGTCATCACCGCCCAGACGGCGGCCAGCGAGAACCAGGTGATGGCGTAGCCCCAATGGTCGTTGGGTATAGCCGAACTGTCCACCGGCATCGGCGTAATCCCGTCGCCGGTCGGCCCGCGGGCGACAATCAGCACCGGCTCGGTGCCGAGTTTCGCCGCCATGGCCGCGACATCGCGGGCGAACCACAGGCCGGTGCGCGGGTCGGGCGGCGGGGTGAAGCTGTCGGCGTCCTGCGGCCAGTGCAGGTTGCCGGTGACCTCCTGCGCGTGGGGCGGGCGGGGCAGGGGGCGGTCGGTCTCGGCCAGAAAACCGCGGTCCACCATCACCTGCCGGCCGTCTTCGGTCTGGAACGCCTCGATGATGCGGACGCCGGGGCTGGTGCCCTTCTGGCCCGACAGAACCTCGATGAAGCGGCCGGTGAAGCTGCCGGTGACGGCGACGGGCAGATACTTGTCTTCGGGCTGGGGGGCGGCGGGAAGGGCCACCGGCGCGTCGGCGATGCGGGCGTCGATCCCGGCCAGCAGGGCGGCCTTCCATTCCATGCGCTGCAGCTGCCAGACGCCCAAGCCCAGCAGGATGGCGCAGCCCACAACCCCCATCAGGATCGGAAAGATCATCCGGCGCAGCATCGCGGCCTCCAGAATGCGAAACGCGGGCCAGATGGCCCGCGCCCGCAGAAAGTGCAAGGGGTTACTGGCCCCAGACGTAGATCGCGGCGAAGAGGAACAGCCAGACCACGTCCACGAAGTGCCAATACCAGGCGGCGGCTTCGAAGCCGATGTGCTGTTCGGGCGTGAAATGGCCCTTCAGCACGCGGATCAGGCAGACGGTCAGGAAGATCGTGCCGATGATGACGTGGAAGCCGTGGAAGCCGGTCGCCATGAAGAACGACGCGCCATAGATGTTGCCGGCAAAGCCGAAGGCGGCGTGGCTGTATTCATAGGCCTGGAAGTAGGTGAACAAGAGGCCCAGGAGCACGGCCAGGATCAGGCCGTTCTTCAGGTCCTTGCGGTTGTTTTCATGCACCAGCGCGTGGTGGGCCCAGGTCGCCGCACAGCCCGACAGCAGCAGGATCAGCGTGTTGATCAGCGGCAGGTGCCAGGGGTCGAAGGTCTGGATGCCCTCGGGCGGCCAGACGCCATCGACCAGCGGGCTCATCGGCCCCATCGGGTAAAGCGCGTGCTTGAAGAAGGTCCAGAACCAGGCCGAGAAGAACATGACTTCCGACATGATGAACATGATGAAGCCATAGCGCAGGCCGATGCGGACGACCGGGGTATGGTCGCCGGTCTGGCCTTCATGCACCACGTCGGCCCACCAGCCGAACATGACATACAGCACGCCCACCAGCCCGATCAGGCCCATCCACGGACCCGAGCCGTGCATCCACAGCACCGAGCCGAACAGCATGACGAAGGCCGAGACCGCACCGGCCAGCGGCCAGATCGACGGGGGCAGGATGTGGTAATCGTGGTTCTTTGCGTGGGCCATCTGTTCCCTCGTTTCTTTTGTCAGTTCACGGGCTGCACCGGGGCGGGGGCGTCAAGCGCCGCCTGTTCCTCGGGCAACGGGGTTTCGTGGAAGGTGTAGGACAGGGTGATTTCCTGAATCAGGCCGGCTTCGGCATCGTCCACGATCGCGGGATCGACATAGAACGACACCGGCATGATCACCCGTTCGCCGGGTTGCAGCACCTGTTCGGTGAAGCAGAAGCATTCGATCTTGGTGAAATAGCCGCCCGCCAGATCGGGCTGCACGTTGTAGCTGGCCGTGCCGGCGATCACGCGGTCGGTGGGGTTGTAGGCCTCATAGAAGGCCAGACCGTTTTCGCCGATGCGCAGGGTCATGCGGGTCTGCTGGGGGTGGAATTTCCACGGCATCCCGGCTTCAAGTGAGCCGTCGAAGCGGATGGCAATCTCGCGGTCCAGCACGGTGTCCGGGGCGGCCTCGGCCACCGAGGTGGTGCCGGCAAAACCGGTGACGCGGCAGAACCAGTCGTAAAACGGCACGGCGGCGAATGAGAGCGCCCCCATCGTCACGGCCACGCCCACCAGCCAGCCAGCGGTTTTAGCCTGCGGGGTCATTGGCCGGCCTCCGTTCCGTCGGTGGCGGGCGCCATCTCGGGGCGGGTGGTGTGGTCGAAGGCCTGCATCGGGTCGCCCCGCGTCACCTTCACCACGGTCAGCGCGAAGACCAGCACGACAAAGGCCGCCAGCACCAGCCCAAGGCCCAGATTGCGGCCAAAGCGGCGGCGGTGCAGTTCATGGTCGGGGCGGAAGGCCATCAGAACGCCCCCCATGCCCGCAGCGCGGCATCGGCCAGAAGCGCGCAGAAATGCAGGAACAGGTAGTAAAGCGAAAAGCGGAAGACCTGCTTTTCCACCTTGTAGCCATCGGCTTCGGCCTGCGCCTCATCCCGGCGCCAGATGCGCCAGGCGCCCATGAGGAAGCCGGCGTTCAGCACGACCGAGGCCGTCAGATAGACCGGTCCGCCGATCGAGGTCAGCCCCAGCGCCAGCGCAAAGGGCACCAGCGCCAGCGTGTACCACCAGACATGGGCGCGCGTCGCCTTGCGGCCATGGGTTTCGGTCAGCATGGGCACCTTGGCGTCGCCGTAATCCGACTTCATGAACAGCGCCAGCGCCCAGAAATGCGGCGGGGTCCACATGAAGATCAGCATGAACATCAGCCAGGCCTCGACCGAGACGCTGCCGGTGGCCGCCACCCAGCCGATCATCGGCGGGAAGGCCCCTGCGGCGCCGCCGATCACGATGTTCTGCGGCGTCGAACGCTTCAGCCACATCGAATAGACCACGGCATAGAAGAAGATGGTGAAGGCCAGCAGCGCGGCGGCCAGCGCATTGGTGGCCAGTGCCAGCATCACCACCGCGATGCCCGACAGCGCAAGGCCAAGCCCCAGCGCCTCGCCCGGCTGGACGCGGCCCGACGGGATCGGGCGGCCACGGGTGCGGCGCATCACGGCGTCGATATCGGCATCCCACCACATGTTCAGCGCGCCCGAAGCGCCCGCGCCAAGCGCGATGAACAGCACGGCGGCAAAGGCTTCGACCGGATGCAGCGAGACGGGCGCCACCAGAAGCCCGGCCAGCGCCGTGAAGACGACCAGCGACATCACGCGCGGTTTCAGCAACTGCACATAGTCGCCGAAACGCGCTTCGCCGGTGTCATCGAAAGACCGGATATCGGCCATGGGCTTCCCTTGTCAGTCAGGCGGGGGCAGGCCCCCGCCGGTCCCTAAAGCGGCTCAGTTCGAGGCCAGTTCCAGATTGCCGGCCTTCGCGCCCTCGACCCATTTGGCATAGGCCTCTTCCGAGACGACCTTGACGGTGATCGGCATGTAGGCGTGGTCCTTGCCGCAAAGCTCCGAGCATTGACCGAAGTAGATGCCTTCCTTCTCGGCGGTGAACCACAGCTGGGCCAGACGGCCGGGAACGCCGTCCTGCATCACACCGAAGGCGGGCACTTTCCACGAATGGATCACGTCGGCTGCGGTGACCTGCACGACGATGGTCTTGCCGACCGGAATGACGACGGCGGTGTCGGTGGCCAGCAGGAACTGCTCCTTGCTGTAGCCGGCGGCCTTCAGCGCGGCCTCGACCTCGGGCGACATGCGGTTTTCGCCCTGACCGATCATGAAGCTGTCGAAGGCGATGCCTTCATCGGGGTATTCATAGGACCAGAACCACTGGTTGCCGGTGGCCTTGATGGTCACGTCCGCCACCGGAATGGTCTGCTGCTTGAACAGCGCCGGCAGCGAGAACGAGCCGATGAAGACCAGAACCAGCACCGGGATCAGCGTCCATGCGATTTCCAGCGGCGTGTTGTGGGTGAAGCCGCGCGGCGTCGGGTTGGCCCGGCGGTTGTAGCGCACGATGACGTACAGAAGCAGCGCCGTGACGAAAACCGTGATGACCGAGATGATGATCAGGACCGTGTGGTCCAGCCACTGCAGGTCATGCGCCAGTTCGGTCGCTGCGGGCTGAAAGCCGATCCCGTCGGGCTTGGGCTGGCCCACGATTTCCAGCGATTGCGCAAAGGCGCTGCCCGCTGCCAGAGTGCTGAGCCCGAATGCAGCAAGACCGCCGCCATAGTTCGCGTGACGCATGTTCATTTCCCGTTCAGTCCGGCAGCTTGGCGCCGCCTGTTCGGAACTTGCCGAGTTTCGCGGCAGAATCCCGTTGTTTCACCATGATCTGAAATCATATTAGCAAAGACAGAACAAGAGAAACCGTGCGACAAACTGGCGCTGCTTGATCTGGATCAATGCTGCGCATGCGAAAGACCCTGATGAGCGACACCCCCTTCCGCCCTTTCGAAAGCCTTCTGGACGAAGCCACCGCCCTTTCCGTGTTGCGCGCGGCAACCGCCGGCGCCGATGATGGCGAATTGTTTCTGGAACGGAAACGATCTGAAGCGATCGTTCTGGACGACGGCCGCATCAAGACGGCGAGTTATGACGCCTCGGAAGGCTTCGGCCTGCGCGCGGTGCGGGGCGAGGTGGCCGGCTACGCCCATTCGACCGAGATCTCCGAACGCGCCCTGCGCCGCGCCGCAGAAACCGCCCGGCTGGCGGTGGGGGCGGGGGGCGGCGTGCTGGCGGCCCCGCCGCAGGGCACCAACCTGCGGCTTTATGCTGATGCCGACCCGATGGCCGATGCGGCGTTTTCCGGCAAGATCGACCTTCTGAAAGAGATTGATGCCTATGCCCGCGCGCTGGACCCCCGGGTGGTTCAGGTCTCGGCCACGGTCAGCGCCGGGTTGCAGGAGGTGGAAATCCTGCGCCCCGAGGGGTTGCGGCTGCGCGACGTGCGGCCGATGGCGCGGCTGAATGTCAGCGTGATCGTCGAGGACGGCGGCCGGCGCGAGCAGGGCGGCATGGGCGGCGGCGGGCGCTATGGTCTGGCGCGGCTGATGGCGGCGGATCACTGGCAGCCCATGGTGCGCGAGGCGCTGCGGATCGCCGTGGTCAATCTGGGCGCGGTGGCCGCGCCGGCCGGGGTGATGGACGTGGTCCTTGGCCCGGGCTGGCCGGGCATCCTGCTGCATGAAGCCATCGGTCACGGGCTGGAAGGCGATTTTAACCGCAAGAAGACCTCGGCCTTTGCCGGGCTGATGGGCCAGCAGATCGCGGCGCGCGGGGTGACGGTGCTGGATGACGGCACCATCCCCGACCGGCGCGGCTCGATCAGCGTCGATGATGAAGGCACGCCTTCTGCCCGCAACGTTCTGATCGAGGACGGGGTTCTGGTGGGCTACATGCAGGACCGCCAGAATGCCCGGCTGATGGGGGTGGCCCCCACCGGCAACGGACGGCGCGAGAGTTTCGCGCATATCCCGATGCCGCGGATGACCAACACCTACATGCTGGGCGGCAAGGACGATCCGGCGGGCATTCTGGCCAGCCTGAAGGATGGCATCTGGGCCGTGGGCTTCGGCGGCGGGCAGGTGGACATTACCAGCGGCAAGTTCGTCTTCAGCTGCACCGAGGCCTACCGCGTGCGCAACGGCGTGGTGGGTGAGGCGGTAAAGGGCGCGACCCTGATCGGCGACGGCGCCACCGCGCTGAAGGGCATACGCGCCATCGGCAACGACATGGCGCTGGACCCCGGCATCGGCAATTGCGGCAAGTCGGGGCAATGGGTGCCGGTGGGCGTCGGGCAGCCGACGCTGCTGATCGGCGGGCTGACGGTGGGCGGGCAGGCGGCGTGACGCTGGTCTGGTCGGCCCCGAACGGCTTTGCCATCGCCGGCTGGCGGCGCGTCCTGATCGCCGGGGCGGCGGCCTGGCTGGCGCCGGCGGTCTTTGGCCTGCTGGTGCTGGGCGTACTGCGGCTACTGGGGCTGGAGCGGCTGGGCGATACCGGGCTGATCCTGTGGGCGCTGGGGGTGCTGTTCGTCCTGTCGCCGGTTCTCAGCTGGATGGGCCTGGTGGCCGCCGCGCCGCTGGTCGCGGTGCTGATGGACCGCGGCTGGTTCGGCTGGCTGCCCGCCATCGCGCTGGGTATGGCGGTGGGGGCGGCCATCGGGCTTCTGATGGGCAATGATCTGGGCGTGACCTTCGGCGCGGCGATGCTGGGCATCTTCCGCGCCGTGCTGGGCCGCCTGGCGCCCGACGCCTTCCGCGAGGATGCCGATCCTAGCGGTTGAACCGCCCCTTCAGCGCATCGGCAAAGGCGTTGCCGCCGCCCGCACCCTTGGGGGCCGCGCTGGTCGTGCCGCCGGGGCGGGGGCCCTTGGACGGCGGGGCGCCGCGTTCGCGCTGGGCATCCTTGGCCGAAGCCCCGCCGTCCGATTTCATGGTCAGCCCGATGCGCTTGCGGGGCACATCGACCTCGGTCACGCGCACCTTCACCACATCGCCGGCCTTTACCACCTCATGCGGGTCCTTGACGAAGCGGTCGGACAACTGGCTGACATGCACCAGCCCGTCCTGATGCACGCCGATATCGACGAAGGCCCCGAAGGCGGCAACATTGGTCACCGTGCCTTCCAGCACCATGCCGGGCTTCAGATCCTTGATGTCATCGACGCCCTCGGCGAATGTAGCGGTGCGGAAACTGGGGCGGGGGTCGCGGCCGGGCTTTTCCAGTTCGGCCAGAATGTCGCGCACCGTGGGCAGGCCGAAGCGGTCATCGGCGAAGGCGGCCGGGTTCACCTTTTTCAGCGCCGCCGCATCGCCCATCAGGCTGCGGATGTCGCGCCCGCAGGCGGCCACGATCCTGCGCGCCACGTCATAGGCTTCGGGGTGGACAGATGAGGCGTCGAGCGGCTCCTTCCCCCCGGTGATCCGCAGGAAACCCGCGGCCAGCTCGAACGCCTTGGGGCCAAGCCGCGCCACCTTCAGCAACTCGCGGCGGCTGGTGAAGGGGCCGTTGGCATCCCGATGCGCCACGATGGCATCGGCCAGCGACGGCCCCACCCCCGACACCCGCGCCAGCAGCGGCGCCGAGGCGGTGTTCAGGTCAACCCCCACGGCGTTCACCGCGTCTTCCACCACGGCTTCAAGGCTGCGGCCAAGGCGCGACTGGTCCACGTCATGCTGATACTGGCCGACGCCGATCGACTTCGGCTCGATCTTCACCAGTTCGGCCAGCGGGTCCTGCAGGCGCCGGGCGATGCTGACGGCGCCGCGCAGCGACACGTCCAGACCGGGGAATTCGCGCGCCGCCAGTTCGCTGGCCGAATAGACCGAGGCGCCGGCTTCGCTGACGATCACCTTCACCGGCTTTTCGCCCGGCAGATGGGCCAGAAGATCGGCCACCATCTTTTCGGTCTCGCGGCTGGCGGTGCCGTTGCCGATGGCAATCAGCTTCACCCCATGCCGCGCGATCAGTTGCGCCAGCGCCACCTGGGCGCCGCGCAGGTCATTCTTCGGCTGGAACGGATAGACGGTGTCGGTGTCCAGAACCTTGCCCGTGGCATCGACCACCGCCACCTTGACGCCGGTGCGGATGCCCGGGTCCAGCCCCATGGTCGCCTTGCCGCCGGCGGGGGCCGCCAGCAGCAGGTCTTTGAGGTTGCGGGCAAAGACGGCAATCGCCTCGGCCTCGGCGCGGTCGCGCATTTCTCCCATCAGGTCCAGCGTCAGCGAGGTCTTCAGCTTCACCCGCCAGGCCCAGGCGGCGGCCTCACGCAGCCAGCGGTCGCCGGGGCCGGTGCCTTTCGCGTCCAGCTGGGCGGCGCAGGCGCGTTCGGCCGGGCTGTCGCCGCGCGGCGCATCGGCGTCCACCTCAAGGTCCAGCGTCAGGAAGCCCTCTTTCTGGCCGCGCAGCATGGCCAGAACCCGGTGACCGGGCGCGGTGGCCCAGGGTTCGACATGGGCGAAATAGTCGGAAAACTTGGCGCCCGCCGTCTCTTGCCCCTCGATCACGCGGGCGGCCAGACGGCCGGCGTCCTTCATATGGGCGCGCAGGCGGCCCAGCAGGCCCGCGTCTTCCGACAGCGCCTCGGCGATGATGTCGCGGGCGCCTTCAAGGGCGGCCTTCGCATCGGGCACGGCTTCGGACAGATAGCCTGCGGCAAGGCCGGCGGGATCGGCCGCGCGGTCGGCCAGAATGGCATCGGCCAGCGGGCCAAGGCCGTTTTCACGGGCGATCATCGCGCGGGTGCGGCGCTTGGGCTTGTAGGGCAGATAGATGTCTTCGATCTCGGCCTTGGTCACGGCGCGGGCCAAGGACAGGGCCAGCGCGTCGGTCATCTTGCCCTGCTCGGTGATCGAGGCCACCACGGCCGCGCGCCGCGCCTCCATCTCGCGCAGGTAGGTCAGGCGTTCGGACAGGGTGCGCAGCTGCGAATCGTCCAGGCCCCCGGTGACCTCTTTGCGGTAGCGCGCGACGAAGGGCACCGTCGCCCCGCCGTCCAGCAATTCCACCGCCGCTGCCACCTGCCGGGGCTGGGCGCCGATCTCGGTCGCGATGGTCTGGTGGATTCGGGCGCTGTGGTCGGTCATCTGGTCACTCCCTTGGGGGCGGCGACCATAGCGGGCCGGGGGGGGATGGCAAGGGGGCGGGCGCGTCTAGCCCGCCCCCCGGATGAAGGCCGCCGCCCGCTCGGCGATCATCACCACCGGAGAGGCGGTGTTGCCCGAAACGATCCGCGGCATGACCGAGGCATCGGCGACGCGCAGCCCCGCGATCCCGCGCAGGTTCAGCCGGGGGTCCACCACGGCGCCGTCGTCGCTGCCCATGCGGCAGGTGCCGACGGGGTGGAAGATGGTGGTGGCAATGTCGCCGGCCTTCTGCGCCAGCGCCTCATCGCTGTCGAAACTGGGGCCGGGCAGCCATTCCTCGGGGGCGAAGGGCCGCAGGGCCTGCGCCGTCATGATCTGCCGCGCCTGCCGGATCGAGGCGACGGCGATGCGGCGGTCCTCGGCGGTGGACAGGTAGTTCAGGCGGATGTCGGGCTGCACCTCGGGCGACGGGGTGGTGGCGTGGACATGGCCGACCGAGCTGGGCCGCAAGTTGCAGACCGAAACCGTGATCGCCGGGAAAGGATGCAACGGGTCGCCCAGCCGGTCGGTGGACAGCGGCTGGACATGGTATTCCAGATCGGGCGTCTCGCGGTCCGGGCCTGACCGCGTGAACATGCCGAACTGGCTGGGCGCCATCGACATCGGGCCGCTGCGGGTCAGCCCGTATTGCAGCGCGATGCACGCCTTGCCCCAGAGGCTGCCGGCCATGTCGTTCAGCGTGCGTGTGCCCCGCACCTTGAAGACGGTGCGCAGTTGCAGGTGGTCCTGCAGGTTCTCGCCCACGCCGGGCAGATCATGCAGCACCGGAATGCCAAGGCCGGCCAGCCGTTCGGCCTGCCCGATGCCCGACAGTTCCAGCAGCTTGGGGCTGTTGATCGCGCCGGCGGCCAGGATCACCTCGGCCCCGGCGCGGGCGCGGCAGGGCTGGTTGCCGGCCAGCCATTCGACGCCGGTGGCACGGCGCCCCTCCAGCGTGAGGCGGCGCACAAGGGCGTGGCTGACCAGCCGCAGGTTGCCCCGCCGCAGCGCCGGGCGCAGAAAGCCGCGCGCGGTGTTCCAGCGCAGGCCGGCCCGCTGGTTGACCTCAAAGAACCCCGACCCCTCGTTCGAGCCGTCGTTGAAATCGGCGCGGGGCAGGATGCCGAATTCCTTCGCGCCTTCCTGCACCGCACGCAGGATTTCCCAGGACAGCCGCTGGCGTTCCACCCGCCATTCGCCGCCCGCGCCATGCAGCGGACTTTCGCCGTCGCAATGGTCTTCCGACTTGCGGAACCACGGCAGCACATCGTCCCAGCCCCAGCCGGGATTGCCCAGCTGCCGCCAGTGGTCATAATCGGCCGCCTGACCGCGCATGTAGATCATGCCGTTGACCGAGGAACAGCCCCCCAGCACCTTGCCGCGCGGATAGGCCAGGCTGCGGCCGTTCAGCCCCGGCTCGGGCGCGGTCTTCATCATCCAGTCGGTGCGGGGGTTGCCGATGCAGTAAAGATAGCCGACCGGTATCTGCACCCAGTGATAGCGGTCCGATCCGCCGGCCTCCAGCAGCAGCACGCGGGTCCGGCCATCGGCGGTCAGCCGGTTGGCCAGCACGCAGCCCGCGGTTCCCGCGCCGATGATGATGTAGTCATACTGGCCTTCGTCGGTCATGGCTGCGCCATCCCGGCAAGGTCGGCCCAGAAAGGCTCCATCGCCGCGGTCAGGCGCTGCCAGACGGCAAAGCGGCGGTCATGCAGGGTCTGCCGGGCCGGGTCGGGTGCCAGGGTGGCGCGGGTGTGGGCCATCCGGGCGACTGCCGCCGCCTCATCGGGGCAAAGCCCGGTGCCGACCGCCGCTGCCATCGCCGCGCCAAGCGCGCCGGTTTCCTCGGCCGTACCCAGCTGCACCGGCAGGCCCAGCACATCGGCCATCATCTGCGGCCAGTGGGCCGACCTTGTGCCGCCGCCCGACAGCCAGACCTGTGCGATGCGGGCGCCGCTGGCGGTCAGCACCTGCACATGGCGGCGATGTTCGAAGGCGACGCCCTCATACAGCGCGCGCAGAAGGTGGCCCTCATCATGCCAGCCCGCCAGCCCGAAGAAGCCGCCGCGCTGATGCGCGCCCTGCCGGCCGCCGTAAAGGAAGGGGTGAAACATCGGGTCGTCGGGGGCCACGGGCGCCTGACCCACCAGATCGTTGACCATGGCAAAGGGGTCGCCGGTATGGCCCGGCCGCTCGATCAGGGTGCGAACATACCATTCCAGATTGGCGGCCGAGGTGGCCGAGTTGTCCATGCTGGCAAAGCGGCCCGGGCCGAAGGCGGTGACCATGAAGACGCGCGGATCACGGGCCGGGCTGTCGGCGAAGATCTGGTTGATCGACCAGCTTCCCAGCACGATCGACACCGCCCCCGCCCCGACCGCACCCGACCCCAGCGCCGAGGCCACCACATCGAAGAAGCCCGCGACCACCGGGGTTCCGGCCCGCAACCCGGTGGCCGTGGCGGCATCGGCGGTGACATGGCCGATGATGTCGGTCGGCTGGTGCAGGGGCGGCAACAGGGGCAGCGCGTCATGCAGGCCGTAAAGCGCCATCAGGTCGGGGTCATAACAGGCCTCGGGCAGGCGCAGAAGGCCCGCGCCCGACATGTCGGACACCTCGGTCGCGCGCTGGCCGGTCAGGTGGAAGCCGATGATATCCTTGGCAAAGCACAGGGTGCCCGCCTGGGCATAGACCTCGGGCCGGTGGGCCTTGACCCAGGCCAGCAGCGCGGGCGTCTGGGCGGGCCAGGGCCGCTGCAGGCAGATCGCATGCAGCGCCTCGCCCGCCTTCCGGTCCAGTGCGGCGGCCAGCGCCCCCGCGCGGCCGTCCAGCGACTGGATGCCCAGAAGCGGCGCCCCGGCCTTGTCCAAGAGGTAAAGCCCGTTGCCGTGGCCCGCCAGCCCGATGGCCGCGATGCGGCCCGGATCGACCCCGGCCAGACAGCCCGAAATCGCCGCGCGGGCATTGGCCCAAAGCTCGGCCACCGGGCGTTCGACCATGCCGGGCGCGGGTTTCAGCGTGGTGCCGTCCACCCCGTGCCGGGCGATCTGGCGGCCCGACAGGTCGAACAGCACCGCCTTGACGACGGTGTTGCCGATGTCGATGCCCAGAAGCAGGTCAGGCGCCACGGTTGTAAACCTCCCATGCGGCGGCGCCGTCGGCGCCCTGATGGATGATCGCCATCAGGGCCGCCACGACCGCCTTCGGATTGGCATGCTGATATATGTTGCGCCCGTAGACGAGGCCCTTTGCCCCCTGCGCCACCAGCGCGGCCGACTTTTCCAGCACCAGCCGCAGATCCTCTTTCCCGCCGCCGCGCGCCAGAACCGGCACGCGGGCGGCTTCGACCACGCGGTGGAAGTCCTGCGGGTCGGTCGTCGGGTCGGCCTTGATGATATCGGCCCCCATCTCGGTCGCCAGGCGGACCAGCGTCACGATCTTTTCGGCGTCGCCGTCCACCTGATAGCCGCCCCGGATGTCATTCGGCAGCATCACCAGCGGCTCGATCATCAGGGGCATGCCGTAGCGGGTGCAATCCTCGCGCACGCGGGCGATGTTCTGCACGCATTGGCGGAAAAGCTCCGGCTCACCCGGCAGCATGAACAGGTTCACCACCACGCAGGCCGCATCCATCTGCACCGCCGGCAGCACCGGGTCGGCGGCGTTCTGCAATTCGGCCCACATCACGCGGTGGCGCGTGGTGTTGTAGGGGTTACCCATGTCCAGCCGCAGGACCAGCGCCGGCTTGCCGGCTTCGGGGCGCGACTGCAAGAGGTCGGCCTGACCAAGCGTCATCTGGATCGCGTCCGGCCCCGCTTCGGCCAGCATCGCCACCACACGCGGCATGTCTTCCAGCCCGGCCAGAAAGCTGGGCTCGTTGCAGACGCCATGATCGACGGCAACATCCAGACAGCCGCCGTTGCGGAAAAGCCGGTTCATCCGGACTTTGGGCGAGATTTTCATGGGGTTTCTCCTTCGGTGTGGTTCAGGCTGACCCCGTGCCAGGTTTCAAGCTCGGTCACGAAGCGGGCGACCTCTTCGGCGCTGCGCGTGGCCGACCAGCCAAGCTCATCCGCCATGACCGCCGCGACGGCGCGGATCAGCGGCAGGGTCAGCTGGCCGCGGATCGCCAGTGCGCTGCGGCGTTGCAGCACGTCAGGCAGATGAAGCGCCATCTCGTCGCGGATCATCCGGCACACCTCGGCCGCGGTCAGAAGGCTGCCGGGCAGGGGCGCATCCCCTTCGCCGGCGCAGAAGGCCGCGACGGCGGCGGCGCGGCTGCCGTAAAGGTCGGCCAGATGCGCGGCGCGGGCGGCGGGCAGGCCGTGACGGGCGGAAATTTCGCCCGCCAGCGCTTCCGAAAAGCCCGCCCCGCCGCCGATGGGCAGGTCGCGGGTGCTGGCCTGACGGGTCAGGCCAAGATCGGCCAGCACCATATCCACGGTTTCTTCGGCAAAGGCGCGGTAGGTCGTCCATTTGCCGCCCACCATGCCGATCTGCGGCACCGCCCCGCCCAGCCGCCGCACGGCATGGCCGCGCGGGATGCGGCCGGTGAAATCGGCGGTGCTGACGGGCAGGGGGCGGATACCGGCATAACTGTAGATGATCTGCCCCGCCGTCACGGGGATCCGGGGGAACAGCCCCTGCACCGCGCCAAGGATGTAATCGCGTTCGGCATCGGTGCAGGCGGTGCGGCCCACGGCATCAACGCGCAGGTCGGTCGATCCGGCCAGCACCCGGCCCAGATAGGGAAAGACGATGCAGACCCGGCCGTCCTCATGTTCGAAATAGATCATGTGGCCGTTCAGCGCCGCCATCAGCGCCGGATTGTCCAGGATCAGATGCGACCCCTTGGTGCCCGACACCAGCCGCTCGGCCAGCCGCGCGCCAAGGCTGGCCGCACTTTCATCAATCCAGGCGCCGGTGGCGTTGACGATCAGCCGCGCCGTGACCGGCAGGCTGCGCCCCGTCTCGGCATCGGTCAGCGTCAGCCCGTCTGCCGCGTGGGTCAGGCGGGCATAGTTCAGCGCGACCGCGCCGGGGTTGCGGGCTTCGGCATCGCCGATCAGTTCAAGCCCCAGCCGTTCGGGATGCGAAATCCAGGCGTCATGGTAGGTGGCCGAAAAGCGCAGGCCGGGGCGCAGGGCGGGGAAGGCCGCCCGGGTCGCCGCCCGGCCGCGGAAGCGGTGGCGCGGCAGCATCCGCCGGCGTCCCGTGACGGCATCATACAGCATCAGCCCCAGCTTGATCGGCAGCGCACCGCGCGGGCGGGGGCGCCCGGTGAAACCCAGAAAGCTGTACACCGCATTGGCAAGGCCCGAGGCGAAACGGTCGATCGGAATGGTGGTGGGCAGGGGCCGCACCAGATGCGGGGCATTGCGCAGAAGGCGGTCGCGTTCGACAAGGCTTTCGCGCACAAGGGAAAACTCGCCGTTTTCCAGATAGCGCAGCCCGCCGTGGATCATGCGCGAGGGCGCCGCGGAACAGCCCGAGCAGAAATCGTTCATCTCGACCAGCAACACCCGCAGGCCCTGATGGGCCAGATCGTGGAAGACTCCGATCCCGTTGATCCCGCCGCCCACGACGATCACGTCGAAAGCCGGCTGGGCGGCGATCCTTTCGATCCTGTCGCGGCGATGATCAGACATGACTTCGTCCTTCGCAGAGCGGGGCTCTGACGTTCTTGGCTTCGGGTGGGGTGGGGCCGGTCAGTCGGCGGGATTCGGGAGGCGGGCTTCAGTCGGCGGGGGGCAGGTGGCGGGTGACGGCTTCGGCGATGGCGGCGGTTTCGGTTTCGGACAGGCGCAGGCGGCCGGCGCCGGCATTTTCGCGCGCCTGGTCGGGGTTGCGAGCGCCGCACAGGGCATGGGTCAGGCCCGGCTGCGCCAGCGTCCAGGCGATGACAACCTGCGCGGGGCTGGCGCCATGCGCTTCGGCGACCGGGCGGATGACCTGCATCAGCCGGTCCACCTTCGCGCGGGTCTCAGCCGCAAAGCGCGGATCGTTCCGGCGCTGGTCATCGCCGGCAAAGACGCGGTCGGCGGTGATCCGGCCCGACAACAGGCCAAGCGCCAGAACCGAATAGCCCATCACCGCGATGCCGGCTTTGCGGCAGACCGGCAGGTGGGTATCGGCGATCCGGCGCGCGAGCATGGAATATTCCTCCTGCACCGCTGCGATGCCGCCGGCCGCCTGATAGGCCTGCAGATCCCCGGGGCTGGTGTTCGAGGCGCCGAAGGCCAGGATCTTGCCTTCCTCCCGCAGCGCCTGCAACGCGCCGACGGTTTCGGCAACCGGCGTTGTCGCGTCCTGCCAGTGGGTGATGTAAAGGTCGATCCGGTCGGTGTTCAGCCGGCGCAGGCTTTGTTCCACCTCATGCCGGATCGCGGCGGGCGACAGGTCACGATGCACCGGCAGCCCGCCCTGATCAAAGAAATAGGGGCCGCGCTGCGTGTGCCAGACCAGCCCGCATTTCGTGACCAGAACGACCTGATCGCGGCGGCCGCGGATGGCACGGCCCAGCACCTCTTCGGCATGGCCAAGTCCATAGGCCGGCGCCGTGTCGAACAGGGTGATGCCGGCATCCAGCCCGGCGCGGATGGCATCTTCGGCGGCGGCATCATCGGTGCCGCCCCACATCCAGCCGCCGATGGCCCAGGTGCCCAGGCCCACCGCACTTGCGGCCAGCCCCGGTGCAAGGTCGCGCGTCAGCATGTCGGTCATTCGGTCTCTCCTTCCGGGTTCAGTATCCGTCCGGCGGTGTCTTCATCGGTCACAAGGGTCGAGACATAGCCGCCCCGCAGGACCGACCGGACCGGCCCCACCTTGTCAGCCCCCGCCGCCACCGCCACGACCCGCCCGCAGGCACGGATTTCGTCGGGGCGCAGGGCCACCAGCCGCTGGTTCAGCGTGAAATTCGCCACCTGCCCGCGGTCATGCACCAGATGGCCGAGGAATTCCGCCATCACCCCCATGCCGGGCAGCATCGCCCGGTCGGCGGCGGGCAGCGGATGCAGGTCGAAATAGGACGACCCGGGCAGGGTGATCGAGCCGATGCCCACCAGACAGGCCGTCGCGCGGCGGGCAAGGTCCAGCACCTCTTTCACCGCGCCGAGGTTCATCAGCATCTCGCGCTGTTCAGCCCGTTCGGCGAACAAGGGCGCGTGCAGTTGCAGCGACCGTCCGCCCAGCCGTTCTGCCATGCGTGAGGCAAGGTTGTTCACATCGGTGTGGAACTTGCCCTGCACGCCGCCCGTCAGCGGCACGACCTGCACGTCGATCGGCCGCTCGACCGTCAGCGCATCGACGACCGCCGCCACCGCCTTGCCGCCCGAGATGCCCAGGATGTCACCATCGCGCAGCGTCTCGGCCAGATGGGCGGCGGCGGCCTGACCCACCTGCGCCAGCCGCGTGCCGTCATTGTCCGACACGGTGGGCGACACGATGGCGCCTTTCACCAGCCCGGTGCCGACCAGTTGCCGCTCCAGTTCCATCAGCCGCTGGAACGGGGTTTCGATGCTGATCTTCACCATCCCCGACCGCCGGGCCTGCGCGATGATGCGGTTCACCTTCGAGGTGGACAGGTTCATCTCGTCGGCGATCTCGGCCTGTTTGCGGCCTTCGATGAAATGGCGCACCAGCACGGCATGCATCTGCCGCATCGAGGTGAAATCGTCGTTCAGCTCGTTCATGCCCGCCCCCCCGCTGCCTGACGTTTCACGAGGTAGTGGTCGAAGGTGACGGCAGCCAAGAGGATCGAGCCGCGGATGATGTCCTGCCAGTAGACCGACACGTTCAGAAGCGCGAGCGAGGACGACACCAGCGACAGCAGAACCGCGCCCAGGATGGCCCCCAGGATCGACCCCTTGCCGCCCGACAGGCTGGCCCCCCCGATCACGGCGGCGGCGATCACGTTCAACTCCATCCCCACGCCGAAGGTGGGCTGGGCCGATCCGAACCGCGCCATGTAGATCACGCCCGCCACGCCGCAAAGGGTGGAACACAGGACCGTTGTCAGGAAGATCACGCGCTTGGTGCGGATGCCGGAATAGGCGGCGGCCTTTTCATTGCTGCCGGTGTAGTAGACCAGCCGGAAGGCCGTTGTGCGACGCAGCAGGAAATCGAAGACCACCACGACAAGGACGAAGATCACGATGGCCACCGGGATCACGCCGACCGATCCGATGCCGATCCATTTGAAGCCGTCGGGCAGGTCGTAAAGCCCCAGAGGCCGCCCGCCGGTGCCCAACAGGCACAGCCCCCGCGCGATGACCATGGCGGCCAGCGTCACGATGAAATGGTGCAGGCCGACGACCGTCACGAAGAACCCCATGATCGCGCCGATGCCGGCGCAAAGCGCAATGGCGATCAGCGCCGCCACCCAGGGGTTGACGCCGGCCAGAAACAGCAGCCCCGCCACCACCATCGCCAGCGCCGTGACCGATCCGACCGACAGGTCGATCCCGCCCGAGATCAGCAGGATGGTCATGCCCACCACCACGATCGCCTCGACCGAGAAGGCCATCGCCATCGCGCGCATGTTGGGCCAGGTCAGGAAATGCTCGGATGCCACCGACATGATCAGGAACAGCGCCAGGATGATCAGCACAAGGCCGGTTTCCCGTGCGCCGGACAGGCGGGCGATCAGGCTGCGCTCTTGGGTCGTTGCGGTCATTGCAGGGTCTCGCTTGCGGCCAGCGCACCGGGTGCGGCCAGGGTCATGATGTTCTGTTCGGTGATGGCGGGGCCGGTCAGTTCGCCGGCAAGGCGGCCTTCGCTGACCACCAGAACCCGGTCGCACAGCCCGATCAGTTCGGGCAGTTCGGACGAGATGACCAGAATGCCCACCCCGCTTTCGGCAAGGCCGCGCAGGATGGCGTGAATCTCGGCCTTGGCGCCCACATCGACGCCGCGCGTGGGTTCGTCCAGCAGGATCACCTTGGGTTCCACCGCCAGAAGCTTCGCCAGCGCCACCTTCTGCTGGTTGCCGCCCGACAGGCTGGCCACCCGGTGCGCGGGGCTGGCGGCCTTCAGCCGCAGCGACGCGCCGATGCGTTCGGCCTGCGCCGTTTCGCGCCCGGGGTTGATGACGCCGAAGCGGCCCGCCACGCGGCGTAGGTCCAGCGCCGCGATGTTGGCGGCGATGGGCAGGTCAAGGAAGACACCGTCGCCCTTGCGGTCTTCGGACAGATAGACGATGCCCGCCGCGATGCAGTCGGCATAGTCCCTTAGCTCCAGCGCCGTGCCATGCAGCCAGACGCGGCCGGTTGCCTTGCCTTCCAGCCGGGTCAGCCCGCGGGCGATTTCACTGCGGCCGGCGCCGATCAGCCCGCCAAGGCCCAGAATCTCGCCCTGCCGCAGGCTGAAGGACACGTCGCGGAAGCGCTGGTCGGTCAGCCCCTCAACCCGCAGGATCTCGGGCCCGGGCGGGGCGGTCAGCTTGGGCGGGTAAAGCGCGTCCAGTTGCCGGCCCACCATGGCATTGACCACATCGGCCGGCGTCAGGTCGGCAATCCGGTCGGTGCGGATGTGCTGGCCGTCACGCATCACCGTCACGCGGTCGCAGGTGCCAAAGATCTCGGCCATGCGGTGCGAGATGTAGATGATGCCGATGCCCCGGGCCGTCAGCCCGCGCATGATGGCGAAAAGCTTCTGCGCCTCATGTTCGGTCAGCGCGGCCGTGGGTTCGTCCAGGATCAGGATGCGGCAGTCCAGCGTCAGCGCCTTGGCGATCTCGACCAGCTGCTGCTGCGAAATCGACAGCCGCCCCGCCGGCACCCGCGGGTCGATGTCGGCCAGCGGCGCCAGCACCTCGGCCGCCCGGGCGATCAGCTCGGCCCCGCCCATCAGCGCACGGCCCGACCGGGCGGTCTGCGACATGTAGATGTTCTCGGCCACCGAGATATCGGCGCAAAGCGCGATTTCCTGATGGACAAAGCCGATGCCCAGCCGCTGCGCCGCTGCCGGGCTGTCGATGCGCACCGGCTGGCCGTCGATGCGGATTTCGCCGCCGTCGGGCTGCAGGATGCCGTCGATGATGTTCATCAAAGTCGATTTTCCGGCGCCGTTTTCACCGGCCAGCGCGTGGATTTCGCCGGCAAGCAGCTCCAGCCGGGCCCCGCGCAGTGCCCGGATCGCCCCGAAGGATTTCGTCACGTCAGTCAGTTGCAGAAGGGGCGGGGCGGACATCGGGTTCAATTGCCTGGGTTCGGGATTGTCTGCGTTCGGGAACAGGCCCCGCCGCACCGGCGGCGGGGCAGGGGGCCTTAGCCGCGGCCTTCCATGTAGGTTTCCAGCACGAAGCTTTCGGCGTTGTCCTTGGTGATCACGGCAAAGCCGTTGTCCACGAAGGGGATCTGCATCGGGTTGAAGCCCGAAGCCTTGTAGTCGTTGAACGGGTCGATCAGCCCCGGATGCGCACCAAGGAAGGTGTTCATGAAGCCCACGAAGCCCTGAATGCCCTGATTGGGGTTCAGCGCCATGTGGATGTTGCCGGCCTTGATCTCTTCCAGCGTGGTGGGCGTGATGTCGGCGTGGATGATCATCAGCTTCTTGCCGGCGGCCTTCATCGCGGCCACGGCGCCTTCGGCCGAACCGGCCTCGGGGATCCAGATCGCTGCAAGGTCCGGGTTGGCCTGCAGCATGGCCGAGGTGGCGGTGAAGGCGGCGTTGGTGTCCTGATTGGTGGCCTGCCGGCCGACCAGCTTCATGTTCGGGTAGTTCTTTTCCATATAGGCGATCAGCGCCGTCACCCGCAGGTCGTGGTTCGACTGGCCGGGGTTTTCCAGCACGGCATATTCGGCGCTGTCCCCCACGGTCCTGACGATTTCTTCCGCCGCGAAGGCGGCTTCGGCCAGGTTGTCCGAGGTGATGTAGGCCGTCCGCTTCGATTTGGGCGAATCCGCCGCGAAGGTGGTCACCGAGATGCCGGAATCGATGGCGCGGTTGATCGGGTCGATGAACGGGTCGGCCTGCATCGGGTGCAGAAGGATGCCCTTGGGGCTTTTGACCAGATCCTGCTCGAACGAGGCGATCTGCTTGGTGATGTCGTAATCCGGCGTGCCCGAGAAGACCGCCTCGCATCCCAGCGCCTCGGCCGCCTGCTTGAAGCCCTCGAAGACCGGCACCCAGTAGGGATGGCCCATGACCATGACGTTCATGACATAGGTCTCACCCGGTTCGCAGCGCAGCCCCCCCTCGGCCTGCGCCGCCGGGGCCGCCCCCAGAATCGCGATGGCCGACGCCCCGCTCAGGATCAGTGACTTGAAATAGCTCATGTGTTCCTCCCATGACGCGGCGCCTGGCGCCTTATTGCAAGTTATTTCGCAAGCCGAAAGACATTGCAGGCCCATGGCTAGGGGCGTGCGGTGGAACCGTCAACGAAGTTCTGAATTTATCGCATCATCTGAAATTTATTGCAAACGGAGTCATGAAAAAGCCGCCCCGGGGGGCGGCGGTGGTGGTTCTCGCGGCAGGGTCAGCGGCGGGCGTGCCTTACGCCTTCTTCAGAAACTCGGTCCGCAACACCAGACCCTTGACCTGTTTGGTGTTGCATTCGATCAACGCCGGGTCGTCGGTCAGGCGGATGCCCTTGACCAGCGTGCCGCGCTTCAGGGTTTCCGAGGTGCCCTTGACCTTGAGGTCCTTGATCACCGTCACGCTGTCGCCATCGGTCAGCCGCGCGCCGTTGCAATCCTTCACGATGATCTCGTCGCTCATATCGGTCTCCGGCCCGTGGGAACAGGCGGGCGACATCCGGGCGCGGTCATCCGTCGGTCTGGTTGAAGGTGGTACCGCCTCCCCGGCTCGAACGGGGGACCCCCAGATCCACAATCTGGTGCTCTAACCAACTGAGCTAAGGCGGCACTTGGGGCGGCGTTTACCCCCGGCGGGCGACGATTGCAAGACGGGAATCGGCCTATTCGAGCGGGCGTTCCCAATGCTGGTCCACCACGTCGCGGCCAAAGGCATGTGCAGGCGCGCTGGACATCAGGCGAAAGCCGTTCCGGGCGTAAAGCCGGCCCGCGGCGCGGTGGCTTTCGTGGGTCCACAACCGCATCCGCCGGTAGCCGGCGCTGCGGGCGAAGGTCAGGCAGGCCTCCAGCATCCGCTGGGCAAGGCCGGTGCCGCGCGCCTGCGGTTCGATCAGGAACAGGCGCAGCCGGGCGATTTCGGGCGCATCCGCCCCCTCGGCCATGCAGAAGACGCTGCCCAGCCGCTGCCCGCCGGGGCCTTCGGCGATGATGCCGCATTCGCGGGCGGTATCGGCGCGGCGCAGGTAGGCGGCGACGATCTCGGCCACCAGCGCCTCGAAACTGGCGTCATAGCCTTCGTCGCGGGCGTAAAGCGCGCCGTGGCGGGCGATGACCCAGCCGGCATCGCCCGGCATCAGGCCGCGCAGAACCGGTTCGGGCGGCCGGTCGTCCATCAGGGCGGCGGCGCGGGCCAGCGCGCCTGCCAGCGCCGCGCGGCCCGCCGCGCCCAAGGGGGCCAGCGCCGCCGCAATCTCGGCGCGCGAGGCGGCGCGCAGGGCCGCCACCTGCGCCCGGCCGGCCTCGGTCAGCTGCACCGGGCGTTCGCGCAGGTCGGCGCCGCGGGCGCGTTCCAGCCAGCCGCGGCGGGCGAAACCGGCCAGGATGCGGCTCATCTGCCCTTCATCAATCCCCAGCGCCTGAGACAGGGCGCGGGCGCGGACCGGCTGATCGCTGTCCAGATCGTGCAGCACCCGCACCTCGGCCATGCCAAGGCCGCTGCCCAGGTAGCTTTTCGACAGCAGCCCCAACCGCCCGGTATAGGCGCGGCTGAAGGCGCGGATCTGGTCGATATCGTCCATGGAACCTCCGGTCGGGGCAGGTTGGGCGCAATGCTTGATTCTGTCAAGTATTGCGGACTTGCAGCCGCCCCGCCAAAGTTCTACCCGCAGCGGGCAAAGACACGGAGCGCGCCATGGGCATCGACAAGCAAAGCGACATTGCTGCCAACCTGCAGATCGGCCCGACCGATCAGGGCATGGTGCGGATTTATGTCGAGGCCGAGGGTGGCGTTGAACTGCCGCTGGATTTCGACCCCGAAGAGGCCGAGGAAATCGCCGAAGAACTGCGCGCCGCCGCCGAGGCCGCGCGTGAGATGTCGGGCGGCGGCAAGCCGAAGAAGCGCCGCTAGGCCGCTAGGGCGTGACCAGCGCCGCCACCCCGGGGTCGCGGTAGGCCTGCAGCCGGCTGGCGGCGTGGCGGGCGAATTTCTGCACCATCACCTTGCGCCGCGCGCCGGGCAGGGGCGTTTCGGGCCCCATGCGCAGGATTTCCGCGTCATAGGCATCGGCCAGAATCAGGCCGGTGCCTTCGGGCAAGAGGGCGGTCGGAAAATCGCCGTCCACCGCCCAGAAGAAGCGGTCGCACCATTCCAGATAGCCCTGCCACTTGCGGTCCGCCCGGAAATCGGCGCGGCCCGACTTGCACTCGATCACCCAGACCTCGCCCTTCGGCCCCAGCGCCAGCAGATCGACCCGCAGCCCCGGCGCCGGCACGAATTCTTCGACCGAGACGAAATCGAACTGCCGCAGCGCCCGCGCCACCCCGCGCGCCAGCCGCTGGCCGGGCATCGGCGGCAGCGATTCGGACAAAGGGGGGGCAGGTATCTGAGTCATGGAAAGATCATGAACCAAAGGTGAACATCCTGCAAGGCGCTGCGCGGGGGGCGGTTGGTGCTTGCCGGCCGGACAGGCGCCGGGCAGACAGGCGGCTGACCGCAGTTCTGGCACGCCATGACGGATATCACCCTTCGCCCCTACCGGCCCGAAGACCGCGCCGCCTGTCTGGCGCTGTTTGACGGCAATGTGCCGCGCTACTTCGCCCCCGATGAACGCGCCGGGTTCTGCCGCTTTCTGGATGAACTGCCCGAGACCGGCTGGCCCTATCTGGTGCTGGAAGAGGCGGGACAGGTGGTGGCCTGCGGCGGGCTGATCGCCGATGAAGGCGGGCGGCAGGTCTCGCTCAGCTGGGGGATGGTGGTGCGCAGCCGCCACCGCGGCGGGCTGGGCCGGCGCCTGACGCTGGCGCGGCTGGATCAGGCCCGCGCCATGCCCGGCATCGGCCGCGTGGTGATTGAAACCAGCCAGCACACCCGGGGCTTCTACGAAGGGCTGGGGTTCCGGCTGACGGCACTCACACCCGACGGGTTCGGGCCGGGGATCGACCGCTGCGACATGGTCCTGACGCTGGACTGACCGAAGGAATCCTTGCAGCGCCGGCGGGCAGCCCCTATCTCGGGAAGTGGCGGGTGCTGCTCTTCGCGTGTGAGGCAACTTTTCCAGTGGCCGATAAGCAAGCGAACGGGGGCTGGCTCTGGCAGGATCCTGGTCCTGCTACCTGGCGCCCACCTGAGACCTCTGGCTCTCGGGAAAACCAAGCCGTCCACGGTCGCTGCGGGCCCGCCACCCATTCCCCGACGGAAGAGGGGGCAGGTTTCCCTGCCCCCTCCGGTCTTAGAAGCCGACCACCAGCGAGACGCCCAGCTTGTTGTCGGCGCGGATGTCGCGGCTGTCGTTGTATTCCGTCAGATAGCTGACACGGGTCGAGAAGGTGTCGGTCATCCGGTAGTTCAGGCCCAGATCGTTGTTGATCCGCAGCGCCGCATCCGAAGACAGGATGTCGGTGTCATTGGTCATGAACAGATCGGGGCTGAAGGCGTGGAACACCCGCGACGAGGCGATGACGGCGCTTTCCGTGGTGCTGTCGCCGATGCCGTCCTCAAGATAGCTGACGCCCACACCCGCCTGCACGCGCCAGGTGGTTTCGGGGGTGTTGATGATGCGCCAGCCGGGGCCCACGCCGATGAAGGCGTCGGTCTTCACGTCGCCCGCGGCCGAGGCAAGGCCATCGGTTTCCACCCGGCCCAGAACGAAGCCGTAGAAGCGGTCGTTGAAGTAGTAGTTCGCGTCATAGACGCCGAACACGTCTTCCTTCGTCGAGGCCCCGCCGGATTCCGCATAGTCCAGAACCACGCCGATCGTCTGCACGAAGTTGCCGCTGTTGTGGCGCAGGCGGGCGCCCAGGCTCAGTTCCTGCGACTCGTTGTTGCCGGTCTTGCCCGAATAGCCAAGCGAGGCCGAGCCCGACAGGCCCGGGCGATACTCGGGGTTGCCATAGCGCGCGGCGTCTTCCGAGCGGGCCAGATCGTCGGCCACCGCCTCGTCGATATCGTCGATGCGGTCGTTCAGGGCGTCGGTCCCGGTCAGGGTGGTCTGACCGAAGGCGGCACCGCCGGCGAGGGTCAGGGCAAGGGTCGAGACGCCGAAAAGGCGGAAGGTCTTGGTCATGGCAGTCGTCCTTTCAGGTACACACTGGAACAGGCCGGCGGGCATCTGCCTCGCCGCCCGGTAGCAGTTGGGCTGTCGGACCAGGGGTTCAAGGAAGGCCGGAAAAAGCGGCGGTCAGGCGCCAAAACCGCGCCGGACCGCCGGCAAAACCTTGCCGGTCAAGGGTTTGGCCGGCGCGATGACGTGGGGTCATCCGCCGGGTGGGTCATTTGGGCATCGCCCTAGCGGCGGGGCTGCGCCGTGGCACGCACGCGCACCGGAACCGCTGCGCCGCGGGTCACCGGGGCGCGGGTGCCGCCTTTTGGGCCTTCGGGCGGCTCGGCCAGTTTCATCACCGCGATGGCGAACTGCACCCCGGCAAAGATGATGCCGTTGAAGACAAAAAGCATGGCGGCCGCAATCAGCCCGGCGTCCGACCCCAGGATCAGCCCGCGCAGCCCGGCCACGTTCAGCCAGATCAGCAGGGCCAGAAAGGCGGCCGACAGGGCAAAACCGATGGCGACCGAACGGATGTAAAGGGCGATGAGCTTGGGCATGGGCACCTCTGCTTTCGCGCCCATGCTATCACGCGGCCGCCCGGGTTAAAGCGCGCTGTTGCCGCAGGCCGCTTACGGCGCCGGGCGGCGGAAGATCAGCACATGGCCCCCGCCCGAGAGGTGCAGCTCGGCTTCGGAATGCGTCAGCCGGTCCACGGCCTGCAGCGCGGTGAAATAGTCGCCCTCAAGCTTCAGCTCGTCGCAGGCCATCCGGGTTGATCCGATGGCGCCGGGGCGGAATTCGGGCAGGGTGCCGGTGACCTGCCCGAAATAGCGGTTGCAGGGCGCCTGACCGGCCAGCTTGCCCGCCTCTTCAAGCCGCAGGGTGGCGCGGGCGGTAAAGTCGGCACCGTCCAGGCTGACCAGCGTCCAGTCGGTCATCATCAGCCCGGCGGTGTCTTCGGCCTGTGCCGGCGCCGCCGCAAGGGCAAGGGGAAGAAGGGCCGAAGCCAGTCGCGCGAAAGAAGCCAAGTCTGAACCTCCACGGTCTTTGCGCCCGGCGGGGCGATGGCGGGGGCCGGGCCTTGCGCCAAGCTTGATCGCGCGCCGCTTACGGTGCAACCCTTGTTTCGCCGGCACCCCGCCGGCGAACCCGTTTCGCGGAGGCAAGCCAGCAATGCGCCGACTAATGGCCCGGTCCCCGCTGACCAGTTCCGCCGTTCTGGCGGCGCTGGTGCTGGGGGTCGCGGCGCATCAGTTCTGGCTGTCGGCCACCGGTCCGCTCAGCGCGTGGAAGGGCGGCGGGTTCGGCATGTACACCACGCCCCATATCAACGCGCGCGCGGTCTGGCTGCATCTGCCCGGCGGGCAGGCCATCCGCCTGCATCCGCCGACCGCCGCCACGCTGGACTGGATCGACAGTTCGGCGCCGGCGGGGGCGGCCCATCTGGCGGCGCTTCTGCACGCGGCCGAGGTGATGCGCACCAATCCGACGGCTGAAAATGCCTCGGCCCTGCTGCGGCAGGCGGCGGTGGTGAAATGGCCGGGGGGGCTTGACCCGGCGCTGGGGCTGGGCTGGCCGGCGGCGGGGGCGGACAGCCAGCGCCATGACCTGACGGCCCTGTCCCTCAGCGTGACCGAGCTGGCGCGCCGCCCCTTCGCCGGGCAGTTCGGCCAAAGCGTGATCTTCACCCTGTCGGGCGGGGATGTCAGATGAGCGGGTTGGCGCCCCGGGGCTGGCAGTTCTTCCGCGACCGTCCGATGGACGGGGCGGTGGTCCTGTTCACGATGATCCTGTTCGGCTTCGTGAACAACGGCAGCTATCAGTCTGGCTGGGCCACCTTTCTGGGGGTGCTGGCCGGGCTTGCCGCCGCGCTGGCCGGGTCAGACGCCGCGCGGTTCCGCGCGCTGGCGGTGGCCTGCGGGATGATCGCGCTGATGGTCTGGGTGAACTACTACCGTTCCGCGAACCACGGCTTCATGATCCTGTGGATAGGGCTGGCGCTGCTTCTGGCCGCCGCCTGTCCGCCCGGGGGGCAGGAGCCTGCCCTGCGGCGCAATGCGGCGATCCTTCTGGGGCTGCTGATGGGGATTGCGCTGATCCAGAAGCTGCGGTCACCCTATTACATGCAGGGCGACCTTCTGGGCGGGCTGCTGCTGGAGGGGGAGATCTACCGCAACCTTCTGACGCTGATCCTGCCCGACTGGCCGATGAAGCTGGTGGAATACCGCGTGGCCGCCCACAACCTGATGGTCAGCCCCGATCCGGCGGTGGCCGGGGTGGCGGTGCCGGCGCTGGTCCTGTGGCTGGCGCGGTGGATGACGGTGGGGTCACTGGTGGCGCAGGGGGTGATCGAGGTGGCGCTGCTGTTCCGCCGGCGTCTGGGCTGGCTGTTTCACGCGCTGCTTCTGGGCTTTGTCGCCGTGGTCTATTCGACGCGCGACGAGAATGTGTTCCTGTCGATGAACTGCCTGCTGGGCTATTGCCTGACCGATGACCGCAGCCGGGACTTCCGGCCCGTCTATGCGCTGGCGGTGCTGTATCTGCTTCTGGCCGGGGCGATGGGGCTGCGGCCCTGGATCATCAGCTGAGCCCGTCGGCCACGAACCGCGCCAGCAGCGCCGGTTCCGGCAGGGGGCAGGCGGCGTGGCGGCCGAAAAGCCGGTAGCGGTTGCGCGCCACCCGGTCATAAAGCCAGTCACGCACCGGGCGCGGCACGGCCCAGCCCAGCCCCGCCAGCCGCCAGACCCCGCCGAACCCCGTCACCGCCACCAGCACGGCCGAGGATTTCACATAGCCCCGCCCGTCGCGGAAGACGAGAAAGGTCTCCAGCGCATCGCCCGGCAGGCCAAGCGCGGCATAGCGGGCCTGACCGGCGGGCGACTCTGCGGTGGCAAAGCGGAAGCGGCCCTGGCGGTCGAACCGGTGGACGAAGCGCACGAAGCCGTTGCACAGCACGCAGATGCCGTCAAAGACGATCAGGTCGCTGGCGGGTCCGGCAGTCAGGGGAACCTCGGGGGCTGGGGCGGGGGCAGTCTAGCAAAGCCCGCCCGCCCGGCAAGCCGGGTCAGAACGCCTCGGGCCGGGCCTCGCGCGCCATGTGGTCCAGCACGGCGTTGACGAACTTGGGCTCTTTCCCGTCGGGGAAGAAGGCCTTGGCCACATCGACATATTCGTTGATCGTGACCTTGGGGGGCGTCGCCATGTCCACCAGTTCTGCCCCGGCGGCGCGGAACAGCGCGCGGATCACCGGGTCGATCCGGTCGATCGGCCAGGCGGCCACCAGCGCGCGGTCGGTCATCTGGTCGATCCTGGCCTGCCAGTTGACGGCCTTTTCCACCACGGCGCGGAAATGATCGGGGTCGCCCTCGGCAAATTCACCTTCTTCATAGGTGGCGCCGAAGCGGTGGCTTTCGAACTCGCGGCAGACGGCTTTCACCGTCTGGCCCGAGCTTTCCATCTGGAACAGGGCCTGCACGGCATAAAGCCGGGCGGCCGATCGCATCTGTCGTTTGTCGGGGCCTGTCATGACCGGAATCCGATACCCTTCGTCTGGCCGGCCCATTTGCGCGAAAGCGCGATCAGATGCAAGGCGGCCGCGGCGGCACCGCCCCCCTTGTTTTGCCCCGCCGGATTGGCCCGCACCTCGGCCTGCGGGCGGTTTTCCACCGTCAGGATGCCGTTTCCGATGCAGGCGCCCTGAAGACCCAGAAGAGTGATGCCGCGCGAGCTGTCGTTGCAGACGGTGTCGTAATGCGTCGTCTCACCGCGGATCACGCAGCCAAGCGCGACATAGCCGTCATATTTGGCCAGCCGTTCGGCCAGCGCGATGGCGGTCGGCACCTCAAGCGCGCCGGGCACCTCGATCAGGTCGGTCTCGGCCCCGCAGGCGGCGGCCGTGGCCCGCGCGCCGGCCACCAGATTGTCGGCGATGTCCTTGTAATAGGGTGCCACCACGATCAAGAGCCGCACCGGCTTGTCAAAGGCGGGCAGCGGCAGGGTGTAGTGGATCTCGGCGCTGGCCATGGCTTACTCCGGTATGGACTTGGTGCCGGTGATCGAGATGCCGTAGGCTTCAAGCCCCACCACCTTCGGCGCCTTGGAATTGGTGACCAGCACGATCTGCGTCAGCCCCAGCGACGACAGGATCTGCGCCCCAAGGCCATACTGGCGCAGCGTGTGGGGCGAGATGCCGCTTTCGTCGATCAGCTTCATCGTGGTGTCGCGCAACAGCACCACCACGCCGCGCCCCGCTTCGGAGATGACCTTCATCGCGCCCTGCAGGTTGCCGACATGGGTGTCACCGATGCCCAGCACATCCTCAAGCGGGTTCAGCGCATGGACGCGCACCAGCACCGGACCGTCGTCCGACAGATCGCCCTTGGTCAGGACGATGTGGTCGGCGCCTTGCGTTTCATCGGCGAAGACCCGCATCAGCCAGTCGCCACCATGCACCGAATGCACCCGCTTGACCGAGCGTTCGCGCACCAGATTGTCGTGGCGGCGGCGGTAGGCGATCAGGTCGGAAATCGTGCCGATCTTCAGCCCGTGCTTCTGGGCAAAGGCGATCAGGTCGGGCAGGCGGGCCATGGTGCCGTCTTCGTTCATGATCTCGCAGATCACGCCCGAGGGGTTCAGCCCGGCAAGGCGGCTGATGTCCACCGCCGCTTCGGTATGGCCGGCGCGCACCAGAACCCCGCCGTCCTTGGCGCGCAGCGGAAAGACATGGCCGGGGGTGGCGATGTCGGTCGGGCCCTTGGTGGGGTCGATCGCCACCGAAACGGTGCGGGCGCGGTCGGCGGCGGAAATGCCCGTCGAGACGCCTTCGCGCGCCTCGATCGAGACGGTGAAGGCGGTTTCATGCCGCGAGGCGTTCTTGGGGCTCATCAGCGGCAGGCCAAGCGCGTCGATCCGGTCGCCCGGCAGGGCAAGGCAGATCAGGCCGCGGCCATGGGTGGCCATGAAGTTCACCGCCTGCGGGGTGCACATCTGCGCCGGGATCACCAGATCGCCCTCATTCTCGCGGTCTTCGTGATCGACCAGGATGAACATGCGTCCGTTGCGGGCGTCCTCGATGATCTCTTCGACCGAAGAGACCGCATCGGAATAGTCGGTACGATGGCCGGTCATGGGCTCCCCCGAAAGTGGCTTTCCTGCCTCTACAATCCCGGCGCGCGAAAGGCCAGAGGGCTGCGCCGCGCTTGGTGCTTGGCGGGCCGGTGCCCTGCCCCTATCATCGGCGCTGCCGCGGCCGGCTTGCCGCGACAAGACGGAGGAAGACATGCCCGCATCTGTCCGACACTGCGCGGTTCTTGCCGCAGCCTTGGCCTGCGCCCTTGCAGGCGCGGCCATGGCCGGGCCGGTCACCGACAAGGCGGCCGAGATCGAATCGATGACCGCCAGCGGCGATTATCAGGGCGCGCTGGCCGCGTCCCGCGACCTGACGGCGGCGCTGTGGGATGAGGTTCCGGGCATCGTCTTTTCCGAAACGCTGGCCGTGGCCGAACCCGCGGCGGGGTTCGGCCTGTACAACCCGCGGCCCGATACCCGCTACAAACCCGATGAGCCGGTGATCCTTTACGCCGAACCCTTCGGCTTCGGTTACGGCACGGCGGGCGAGGGGCTGTTCACCATCGGCTTCTTCGTCGATCTGCAGGTGCTGGCCGAAGACGGCAGCGAACTGGCCAATGTGCAGAACGTGACCGAACTGAACCTGGCCTCGCGCTATCAGAACCGCGAGTTTCAGGCGAACATCACCTACAACCTGACCGGCATCCAGCCCGGCAAATACCGGCTGGTGACCACGCTGCGCGACAAGAACTCGCCCAAGTCCGGCAGTTTCGAGACCGAGATCGAGGTGGTCGCAGCCGAAGACGGCGGCGGATGACCATGGCCGATACCCCGGGTGCAGGCCCCGCCGGCGGCCGCCAGTCTCCGATCCTGACGCTGACGCTGAACCCGGCGCTGGATATGGCGACCGATGTCGCGCGCATCGTGCCGGGCGAAAAGCTGCGCTGTGGCGAGCCGCTGCTGGACCCGGGCGGCGGCGGGCTGAACGTCAGCCGCGCCATCCGGGCGCTGGGCGGCGACAGCCTGGCGCTGGTGGCGCTGGGCGGGCTGACGGGAGACCGGCTGGCCGGGCTGATCCGGGCCGAGGGCGTCACCTTCCTGTCGATCCTTGGCCCGGGCGAGACGCGGACCTCGCTGACCGTGAACGAGGCCGGGACGGGGCTGCAATACCGCTTCATGCTGCCCGGCCCGGTCTGGGGCGCCGAAGAGCGCGCCCGCGTCTTCACCCTGTTGCGGGCCACCGCGCGGCCCGGCGGCATCTCGGTGATCTCGGGCAGCCAGCCGCCGGGCGTGCCGCCGGACTTTCCGGCGCAGCTCGCGGCCTCGATGCCCGAAAGCCGGGTGGTGCTGGACACTTCGGGCGCGGCGCTGACTCAGGCGGTGACGCGGCCCATTCCGGGCCTGCATGTGCTGCGGATGGACGGCGAAGAGGCCGAGGCTCTGGCCGGCCGCAAGCTGGACAGCCGGGCCGACACCGCGGAATTCGCGCAGTCGCTGGTGCGGCAGGGCGTGGCGGGCATGGTCGTGGTGGCGCGCGGAGCCGATGGCAATGTGCTGGCCGACATCAGCCAGCGCCTGTTCGCCGCCGCCCCGAAGGTCGAGGTGAAAAGCACCGTGGGCGCCGGCGACAGCTTTGTGGCGGCCTTCGTTCTGGCGCTGGCGCGCGGGCAAAGCCGGTCCGAGGCGCTGGCCATGGGCACTGCGGCGGCGGCGGCGGCGGTGATGACCGATGCCACCCAGCTGTGCCGGCCGGGCGATGTGATGTGGCTTCTGCCGCAGGCGGCGGTCAGCGCGGTTTGACGATCAGGCGCCGCGGCTGCCCCAAAGGATGACCCCCGCCCCCAGAAGCGCCAGCGCCGCCCCCGCCAGATCGGCGGGGCCGGGGCGCTGCCCCTCGGCCAGCCACAGCCACAGGACCGAAGCCGCCAGATAGACCCCGCCATAGACGGCAAAACTGCGCCCGGCATGGGCGGGGGGCGTCAGCGCCAGAAGGAAGGCGAAAGCCGCCAGCGCCGCCAGCCCGGGCAGCAGCCACAGGGCCGAAGCGCCCTGCTTCCACCAGGCCCAGACCGCGACGCAGCCGAGGATCTCGCACAGCGCGGCAAGGGCGTAGAGCGCAAGGGTCACCGCCGCGTCCCCGCCCGGCGCCGGACCGGGGGCTTCGCGCCCCCGGACCCCCGCGGGATATTTGCAGAGAGAGGATGGAGGCAGGGGGCGGGCTGCGGCATCAGCCCTCGTCCCGCCAGCGCATCGCGACGGGGTAGCGGCGGTCAAGCCAGAAGGCGCGCTTGGTCAGGCGCGTGCCGGGGGCGGACTGGAAGCGCTTGTATTCGCTGATGTAAAGCAGGTGTTCGACCTTCTTCACCGTGGCGCGGTCAAAGCCCTCGGCGACCAGATCGGCGACCGAGCAGTCGCGTTCGACCAGACCTTCCAGGATGGCATCCAGCACCGGATAGGGCGGCAGACTGTCTTCGTCCTTCTGGTTTTCACGCAGTTCGGCCGAAGGCGGCTTGTCGATGACGCGGGGCGGGATGACCTCGCCTTCGGGGCCTTTCATCCAGGGCCGGTGGTTTTCGTTCCGCCAGCGGCAGGTGGCGAAGACGCGGGTCTTGTACAGGTCTTTCAGCGGGTTGTAGCCGCCATTCATGTCGCCGTAGATCGTGCAGTAGCCGACCGCCACCTCGGACTTGTTGCCGGTGGTCAAGAGCATGCCGCCGAACTTGTTGGACACCGCCATCAGCATCACGCCGCGCAGGCGGGACTGGATGTTTTCTTCGGTGATGCCGGGATCGGTGCCCTCGAACAGGGGGGCAAGCGCGCCGCCCACCGCCTCTTGCGCCTCGGTGATCGGCACGGTGTCGAGCCTTGTGCCAAGGGCGCGGGCCACGGCGGCGGCATCTTCAAGCGAATGGGGCGAGGTGAAGCGCGACGGCAACATGATGCAATGCACATTGGCCGGCCCGATCGCATCGGCGGCGATGGCGGCGACAAGGGCGGAATCGACCCCGCCCGACAGGCCAAGGACCACGCGGGAAAAGCCGGTCTTGGCCAGATAGTCGCGCAGGGATTCCACCATGGCGCGATAGTCGGCCTCGACCACCTTCGGGATCAGCGCCAGATCGCCCGGGCGCGCGCGCCAGCCTTCGGGCGTTTCGTCGAAATCGACATGGGCGATCACCTCGTCGAACTGCGGCAACTGCACCGCCAGCCCGCCGCCGGGGTTCAGCACGAAAGAGGCGCCGTCAAAGATCTGGTCGTCCTGACCGCCCACCATGTTCAGATAGATCAGCGGCAGCCCGGTTTCGACCACGCGGGCGACCATCAGGTTGGTGCGCACGGCGGGCTTGCCCCGATGATAGGGCGAGCCGTTCGGCACCAGCAGGATTTCCGCCCCGCTTTCAGCCAGCGTCTCGGCCACGTCGGAATGCCAGGCATCCTCACAGATCGGCGTGCCGATGCGCAGCGGGCCCACCCGGTAGGGGCCCTGCAGCGGCGCCGAGGCGAAGACGCGCTTTTCATCGAAGACATCGTTGTTCGGCAGTTCATGCTTCAGCACGGTGGCCGCGATCCGGCCGTCCTGCAGGATGTAATAGGCGTTGTAAAGCTGGCCGTCCTTCACGCAGGGCCCGCCGATCCCCAGGGCCGGGCCGTCGGTGATGCGGGCCGCAAGTTCCTCGACGGCGCGCATGGCATGGGCGGCGAAGGCGGGCTTCATCACCAGATCCTGCGTCTGGTAGCCGGTGATGAACATCTCGGTCAGGGCGACCATTTCGGCCCCGGCGCGGCGGCCTTCCTCCCACGCGGCAAAGGCGCGCGCGGCATTGGCGGCGATGGCCCCGACCGTGGGGTTCAGCTGCGCAAGCGTCAGGCGGAAGGTGCGGGACATGGGCAACCTCGGGGTCATGGCGTCGGCTTTGGTTCTATCAGGTTCGCCGGCAAGGGAAAGCCGCCGCAGCGCGGCAGGCGCGGCGGGCGCTTGTCAGATGCCGGGCGCAGCGGCTAGGGTCTGGCCCGCGCGCATGAATGAGGCGGATCATGGATTTCGGCAGGCTGCGGATCGGTTTGGCTTTGGCAATCGCGCTGGCGGTGCCGGGGGGCGCGCTGGCCCAGGGTGAGGTGATCACCAAGCAGTATGACGATGGTTCCGTCTATGAGGGCACGTTCAAGGACGGCGTTCCCGACGGCACCGGCACCTACCGGCTGCCCAACGGCTATGAATACAGCGGCGAATGGGTGGCCGGGCAGATCATGGGGCAGGGCCGGGCGCGCTTTGCCAACGGCGCGGTCTATGAGGGCGCCTTCGTGGCCGGCAAGCAAGAGGGCAAGGGCAAGATCACCTTCGCCGATGGCGGCAGCTATGAGGGCGACTGGATCGCCGGCAAGCGCACCGGGCAGGGCAAGGCGACCTATGCCGGCGGCACGGTTTATGAGGGCGGCTTTCTGGACGGGCGGCGGCATGGCACGGGCGTGCTGACCGATGGCCGGGGTTACCGCTATGAGGGCGACTGGGTCGAGGACCGCAAGGAAGGCAAGGGCAAGATCACCTGGGCCGATGGCGCGACCTATGAGGGCGACCTGAAGGCAGACGAACGCGACGGTCAGGGCACGCTGATCATGCCGGACGGGCTGACCTATGTCGGCCAGTGGGCGGGCGGGCAGATCAACGGTCAGGGCAAGCTGACCCAGCCTTCGGGCGATGTCTATGAAGGCCCCTTCGCCGATGGCCTGCGCGAGGGCGAGGGCAAGGTGACCTATGCGGCCGGCGGCGTCTATCAGGGCGGCTTCAAGGCCGACAAGCGCCACGGCAAGGGCAGCTATACCGAAGAGGGCGGCGCTTCTTACACCGGCGACTGGGTGGAAGGCCGGATGGAGGGGCAGGGCCGCATGACCTATGCCGATGGCTCGGTCTATGAAGGGGCCTTCCGCGCCGACCAGCCTGAAGGGCAGGGCCGCATCACCTATCCCGACGGCACCTTCTATGAGGGCGACTGGAAGGCGGGTGCCATGACCGGACAGGGCCGCGCCACCTATGAAGGCGGCGCCAGCTATGAAGGCGCGCTGGTGGACGGCAAGCCCGAGGGGCGGGGCGTGATGACCTATGCCGACGGCTACCGTTATGAGGGCGACTGGAAGGCCGGCCAGCGTGAGGGGCAGGGCGCGGCGACCTGGGCCGACGGCACCACCTACGCCGGCGGCTTCAAGGCGGGGCTGCGCGACGGCAAGGGCGATCTGAAGCAGCCCGACGGCTTCACCTATTCCGGTGACTGGAAGGCCGGCGAGATGGAGGGACAGGGCACGGCCACCTATCCCTCGGGCGACATCTATGTCGGTGGTTTCGTCAAGGGCAAGCGCGAGGGCGCCGGCAAGCTGACCTACAAGTCGGGTGAGGTGAGCGAGGGCATCTGGCGTGCCGGCGTGCTGACCGGCCCGCTGCCTGCCGCACCGGAAGGTGAGGCGCCGGCAGGCGAAGCGGCCCCGGCCGAGGGCGCCGCTGCCCCCGCCGAAGGCAACTAGGGCGGATCGCGTTCAATCTGATTCAGATTGAACGCGATCCAAGATAGGCAAGCCGTTGGAAATGTTGCGCATCTCTTTCAATCAGGTGAACCTGATTGAAAGAGATGCGTTCTAGCCTAACCGCGCCACAGATGCGCCCAGCCGGCCAGCCGGCCCTGCGCCTTGGCCAGAATCCGCAGGCGCAGGCTGCGCGGCTGGATGCTGCCCGATGCCAGCCGGTCGATCACCACTTCCGGCGGGCAGGGCCGGCCCGAGACCGGATCGAAACAGCGCGGATAGGCGATCAGCGCCGCATGAACCAGCCCGTCCAGCCCGGGCCGGGGCAGGGGGTGGCCATCGACGGCGCGGCGGCGGCGGTCGGGCACGGGGCCCAGATCGCGGGTCAGGCCCCAGCCGGCATAGAAGGGCGCGCCAAGGCAGGTCACCGGCTTGCCGCGCAACAGCGCCTCAAACCCCAGAAGCGAGGTCATGGTCCAGACCTCATCACAGGCGGCGATCAGGGCCAGCGGATCGGCGTTTTCGGCGATGACATCGGCGATGCCGCGCGCCTCGGGCACCGCGCCGGGGCGCAGGCCCGCCTCGACATCGGGGTGGGGCTTGTAGATCAGCACCGCCTTCGGATGGGCCGACCGCACCGCCTGCAACAGCGCAAGGTTCGTGCGCACCGCCCCGGCGCCCAGCCGGATCGAGGCATCATCCTCGACTTGACCCGGCACAAGGATGCGGTGCCCGTCCGGCAACTCGGGCAGGCCGCCCGCAAGGTTGTACTTGCTGACCCCGGTGGCCACCAGCCGTTCGCGCAGCCGTGCCGCGCGCGCCGCGCCACCGGGGGGCAGGGGCGACAGCACCAGCCGCTCCAGCCGGCTTTCGCGCGACGGGTCGTAGTAGATGCCCAGATCGTCCACCACCAGCGACAGGGGCGGCACCAGTTCGGCGCCAAGACCGCGTGAGCGCAGGAAGCCGTCTTCCACCCGCAACGCCGGCCCCGCCCAGTCTTCGGGCAGTTTCCCGGCCCAGATCAGCAGGTTGCGACCCGAAGCTGTGGCGCGTCTGGCGGCCTTTTCCGGCGGATCGGTGAAGACGACCGGCTTTTCGCGCCCGAACTGCCGCTGCATCCAGCGGCGTTTCCACAGCCTAATGCCCGCGGCCACATGGCCCGCGCGGTCCTGCCGGAAGGCGCGCAACTCGGCTTCAAGCTGATCCACCGCCTCTTCAAAGCTGCACAACCGGTCGCGGCACGGGTCATACCACGTCGGCGCCATCAGCATGGCGGCGGCGAAAAGCTGTGTCTTCGTCAGTTGCCGTTTGCGCCGGGCCGGCGGATTGCGGTCATCGGTCAGGCCCCAGCCGGCATAGAAGGGCTGGCCCCAGACCCGGGGCCGGTGGCCGGCCAGAATGGCCTCGAGCCCCAGTTGCGACGACACGGTGTAAACCGCGATGGCGCCTTCCAGCAGGTGCCAGGGCGAAACCGGGTCCGACAGCAGCGTCACCCGGTCGGGCAGCGGCGTCGCGAAATGCCCGGCCCGCAGGCCAAGCGCGGTTTCGGGATGGGTCTTGACCACGATCCGCGCCTGCGGATGATCCTCCAGCGCCTGCATCAGCATGTCGGAAAAGCTGGCGGCATCCGCCCCGGCATGGGTGATTGACGCATCGCCGCGCGTCTGATCCACCACCAGCACATAGCCGGGCGGCGGACCGGGCATATCGGTGTGAAGGTTGTATTTTGACAGATCCAGCGCCCTGATCCGGGCAATACCGTCGCGCGCGCGGGTCAGAAGGTTGGAATTGTCCAACGGATCGGTGGCCAGTATCCGCTCCAGCGCCGAGGGGGCGCTGCTGTCGAAATGCACGCCCAGCCCGTCGATCATCAGGCCCAGCGGTGCGTCACCCGCCCGTCCGGGGCGGATGGAGCGCAGGAAGGCATCTTCCACCCTGACCAGCGGCACACCGCGCCGGGCGGCCACGCTTTCGCCCCGCCAGGCATGGGGCGACCGCCCCCAGACCACCACACCGTCGGCTGGCCCCGGCAGGCCCAGCCGCAATTCATGCCCGGCCAGCGTCAGGATGCGACGCAGGCGGGGCTGGCGCAGGAAGCCGCCGTTGTAAAAGAAAAGCCGCCGGGGAATATCCCCGGCGGCCGGATGGGTCTGGGCGGCCGCGGCCACCTTATTCTGAGCCGACCGAACTCAGCGACTCGGCCGTTCCCGTGGCGCCGGTGATCGCCGACAGCGTCTTGTTCCACTGCACATAGGGCGCCTCGGTGACATAGACCGTGTCGCCGTCGCGGATCAGGAAGTCGCGCGCCTCGAACATGCCGGTCGGCGCCGTCAGGTCCAGCACATAGACCATGCGCTGATCGCCCACCAGGTCCTTGCGGCCAAGGACGGCATTGGCAATCTCGGCCGGTTCGTTGCGGAAGACGAAAACCCCGGTCGGATCGGCGGTGGCGGTGTTCAGCCCGCCGACGATGGCAATGGCCTCAAGCGCCGAAAGCGTCTGGTTTTCAAAGGGAACGCGGCTTTGCGTGCCCGTCGCGCCAAGCGCCACGAAGAAGCGGTTGTCGGGTTCCACCGTCACGATGTCGCCCGGCCGCAGCGCAATGTCGAGCGAGGGGTTGGCGTAAAGATCGCGCAGCCACACCCGGCCGGAATGGCTGCCGCGGGTCACGCGGACGATGGCGATATCGGGCTCGATCGCCACGCCGCCGGCCCGGGCCAGCATCGAGGACAGCGTGCGCGTGGCGCGCTCGATCGGATAGACGCCCTGCGCCCCCACCGCGCCCGAAAGCGTCACGGTCGAACCGTCGCCCGCCACGCGCTGCACGGTGACCTGCGGGTCGGGCGTTTGGGTGTCCAGCTTGCGGGTGATGATCTGGCGCAGGCCGTCGGGCGTCTGGCCTGATGCCTTGATCTTGCCGGCATAGGGCACGAAAATGTAGCCCTGCCCGTCCACCTGCAGCTCGGTCAGCGCCGAAACCCGCTGCCCGGTGTTGCCCAGCAGGGGGTCGTCCTTGACGTTTTCAAAGATCGTCAGGCTCAGGACATCGCCCGGTGCGATGGTGTCTGACCCCACGACGCCCGCGTTGCGGAAGGCTGACGAAAACCCGTAGGCCGCCATGACCGAGGTCGCCCGTGTGACGCGCGGATTGACGGTGACGATGAAGGCGTCGCCTTCCTTCAGGACCGATCCCTTGAAGATCTCGGCCTTGTTCGGGCCGGACCGCGGCAGACCGCATGCCCCGAGCGCGCCAACAAGCGCGACAAGGGCAAGGGCCGTGGCCCCCCTTGACTTCATGACTTTCACTGCTCGGGCTCCTTTGTGGAGTTTGCCTCAAGTTTTGACGGCAAACCTACAGAAAGGCGCAACAAAATGCCAGAACAACCTTCCGGCCCGGTCAGTTCACCAGCCGCAACTGTTGCCGAGGTGCCGCTTTGCCCGATGTCAGGGCATCATAGGGGTCTTCGGCCTGCAGCATCATGTCCACAACCTGTCGTAGCAACTCGCGCCGGCCGCGCGAACTGTAGAATCCGCCCGGAATCTGGCTGGTTTCCAGAAGATAGTGGCGATAATCGCGGTAGGCCCGGCTGTCGGGGCGTGAGGGCTGGGCAAAGAAGTCTGCCAGCGGCTGGGTCGAGACGAATTCAGGCTTGGCATAGACCGCCGCCCCGAAGGTTTTCAGCGGCAGCCCGCGCCACAGCACCTGCTGGGCGGCGGTCGAGTTCACCGTGACGGCGCTGCGGGCGTGGTTCAGTAGCCCGGCCAGCTTGCCGCCCCGCACGAAATGCACCCGCCGCGCCACGCCGTACGCCTGTGCAAGACGGCGGATTTCCTTTGCAACGGGCACCCTTCCGTCTTCAAGCGGATGTGCCTTGAAGACGATGTGATGATGCGGGGCCGCGCCTTTGGCGAAGCCTTCCATCACCACCTCAAGAAACTCGGTCATGGTGGTGAAGGGCGAATGCATCTGGAAACTGGCGTCATGTTCCAGCTGCAACAGCACCAGATGATAGGGAAAGCCGCCGTGCTTGATGCGGAAGGTGGCCAGCATCCGTTCCCAGCGGTGGAAGGGCATCAGCACCAGCCGCTTGACGTAAAGCCAGAACTCCTGCCTCACGGTCAGTTTGCGGTGGGGGCGGAAGTTGCGGAAATCCCAGAAGCCGGTCAGCACGAACCAGTGGTACAGCGCGCCCCAGAACATGTGCTGGCGCATGTCGCCCCAGCGTGAGGGCGCGTCGGGCAGCTCCATCTCGGCCTTGGCCAGCGCGGCCTGCATTTCGGCCACCGACATCTGCATCAGCCGGGAATGGCCGTTCGACCCGCCGCGTTCATAGGTCACCCAGTAGGGGCGCAGGTAGCCTTCCTCAAAGACATGCACCGTCAGCCCGGCGGCACGGGCGGCCTCGACCGCGGTGGCATGGATGGGGCGGGTGTCGCCGTAAAGCACAAGATCGGTGATCTGCCGCGTCTCGATCAGGGCGCGGAAGGCGGTGGGCCAGTCCTGCACCGTGCCGCGATAGGGGATGAAGCTGGCATCGGTCGGCCAGAAGGCCCGGTCACCGCGGTTGAAGCCGACGCGCCAGACCTCGGCCCCCGCGGCGGCAAGCATCTTGCCCAGACGGTGGAAGAAGGGCCCGTGCGGACCCTGAAGGAACAGGAAACGCCGGTCCTTGCCGGAAATCTGCATCACTCACACCCCTGCCGCAGCTTTGCCATCCCCCCGGCCGAATGGGAAGAAGGCTTGGCACCCCGGATGCTGCATAATCCGCCAGCGCGGCAGATTTGCGGCAGAAGCGCGCCGGCGGGGGGACAGCGCCGTCTTGCAGAGGGGGGCGGGCGCCGCTACCTCTGGGGCAGGAACAGGAGGCAGGCATGTTCACCGGCATCGTTACCGACATGGGGGAAATTCTGGCGCTTGAGCAGCGCGGCGATCTGCGCGCCCGCATCGGCACCGGCTATGACACCACCCGCATCGACATCGGCGCCTCGATCGCGTGTGAGGGCGTCTGCCTGACGGTGATCGACCTGGGCACAACGCCGCGCAACTGGTTCGACGTGGAAATCAGCGCCGAGACGGTGTCGAAGACCAATCTTGGCGGCTGGGCGGTGGGGCGGCGGATCAATCTGGAACGCGCGCTGAAGGTGGGGGATGAACTGGGCGGCCATATCGTTTCGGGCCATGTCGATGGCGTGGCCGAAGTGGTGGCGACGCGGCCTGAGGGCGACAGCCTGCGCGTGACCTTCCGGGCGCCCCATGACCTAGCGAAATTCATCGCGCCCAAGGGCTCGATCTGCCTGAACGGCACCTCGCTGACGGTGAATGAGGTCGATGGCAGGGATTTCGGCATCAATTTCATTCCCCACACCCAGAAGGTGACGACCTGGGGCAGCGTGGCGGTGGCCGATCTGGTGAACCTCGAGGTCGATACGATGGCGCGCTATGTGGCGCGGCTGCGCGAATGGGGATGATCGGACACAACGGCGGCCCGACGATCGAGGGCGGCACCCGCTGGCGGCGCCATTGCTGGACGGCGGCGCGTGAGGCCCTGTTGCCCACCCTGCCCATCGAGGTGGTGCGGACGCGCGTCCGCCGGGCCAAGGAACTGGGGCTGGACTACCGCACCTATGCCTCGGTCCGGGCGCAGACCGGGCATGACGTGGTGGCCTTCCTGTTTTCGTCGAATGCGCTGCGGGTGCGTGCGCTGTCGCCGGCCCTGCCCCAAGACCGTGCGGTGAAGCTGGAGGCGATCCGCGATGCCGGGCGGATCGGGCTGGCGGTGGCGCCGCTGTCACCCGGGCTTCTGGCGGTGAATGCGCAACTGGATGCCAGCCATGCCGCGCCGCATGTTCTGGCGCCCTTTCCGGTGCTGGCCCGCACGATCCGGGCCGCCTTGGGCAATCTGGCCGGCGACCGGGTGATCCTGGTGGGCGATGCGCCGCTTGAGGCGGACTGGTGCGCGGCCGGCCGGCTTGCTGCCTATCTGCCGGCCGAGCGCTATTTCGGCGCGGCCTAGAGCATCATCTGATAGCTGGCCGGCACATAGCGGAAACCGCCTTCGGCATTGGGCTCGACATAGGCCACGGCGGGGAAGGGCATGTGGTAGCCCACAAAGGGAATGCGGTCGGCGGCGATCATGCCGAAGACCTCTTTGCGCGCCGCCGCCGCTGCCGGCTTGTCGGCGTCAAAGCGCACCTCCCAGTCGGGACGGGCCAGCGACCAGACATAGTGGTTCGCGGTGTCGGCCGTCAGCATCAGCCGCTTGCCGTCGCTTTCCAGATGCCAGGCCATATGCCCCGGCGAATGGCCGAAGGCCGCCTTGGCGGTGATGCCCGCTGCGGCGGTGCCGCCGTCATCGACAAAGCTGGTCTTGTCGGCCAGGGGACGCACGTTCTTGTCAAACCCTTCATTCCCGGCGGCGGACCAGTGATTATGCTCAACCGCGCCGGTCACATAGCGGGCATTGGCAAAGGTGGGGCCGGCCTCGGTCATCAGCCCGCCGATATGGTCGCCGTGCATGTGGGTCAGCACCACCACGTCGATCTGATCGGGGGTGAAACCGGCCTGCGCCAGAACCCCGGTGATCGCATCGGCGGCAAGCCCGGTGTCGAACAGCACCACTTCGGCGCCGGTATTCACCACCACGGGGGTGAAGAAGTTCTGCGCGCGGTCGGCGGGAAGGAAATGCGCCGCAGACAGCGCCTCAAACTCGCCTTCGGGGGCGTTCAGGCCAAAGGTTTCGCGCGGGGTTTCGTTCAGCCGCGCCCCGGCCAGCAGGGTTGTCACCTCGAAGGCGCCAAGGCTGAAGCGGTGGAAGGCGGGAAAGGCCGGCCCCATCAGCGGGGCTTCGGCGCGGGCGGGGGTGGCAAGCAGGGCCGGCGCGAAGGGAAAGGCGGCGCCAGCCGCCAGCGCCATGCGGCGCGTGAGGCTTCGGGTCGTCATGGGATATCCTCCGGTTGGTCAGCGCCAACAGGGTAGCCCCGTTCCGCCCGGCGGCCAGTCACGCTTCTGCGATCACTCCCACCACGGATCGACGGCGGCGATATCATCATCGGACCAGCCGAAGTGGTGCGCGAGTTCGTGTATCATCACATGCGTCACCAGTTCGGCCAGCGAGACATCGCCGCGCTCGATCCATTCATCCAGGATGGGTTTGCGGAACAGCCAGATCAGGTCGGGGTGGGTGGGCTGGTCGGCCACCGATTTCTCGGTCAGCGGAATGCCCTCATACAGCCCGGTCAGGTCATAGGGGCTGTCGCAGTTCAGCGCCTCAAGCACGTCTTCCGAGGCGAAATCCTCAACCCGCAGCACGACATGGGTCGCGGCGGCGCGGTAGGGTTCGGGCAGGTTGGCCACGGCTTCGCGGGCAAGCTGCTCGATCATCAGAAGGTCGGGGGCGATGGCTTCGGGGGCGGGGCGGGTCATGGCGGCAGGGTAGCGCCAAGGACCGGCCGGGGAAAGGCTTTGCGGAAGGGCGCGGCTGTGGCAGGCTGGCCGGCGGGAGGCGTGGGGATGGCCAAGCAGAGCAGTTTGCCGGAAGATGCGGGCGCCGAGGCTTTTCTGGCGGCGGTTGATCCCGCGCGACAGGACGAAGCGCGGCGGCTGGCGGCGATCTTTGCCGAAGAGACCGGTTTTCCCCCCGTGGTCTGGCCCGGCGGCATTCTGGGCTTTGGCCGCTACGACTACCGATATGACAGCGGACATTCGGGCAGCAGTCTTGCCACCGGCTTTGCCCCGCGCAAGGCCGAACTCGTCATCTACATCCTGCCGGGCTATGCCGGTTTCGGCCCGCTTCTGGAGCGGCTTGGCAAGCACCGGCTGGGCAAATCCTGCCTGTACCTGCGGCGCCTTGACGGGGTGGATGAGGCGGCGCTGCGCGCGCTGATCCGGGCGGGGCTGCAGGATCTGGCGACGCGCTGGGCCATTCATCCGAAGTAGCGCGGCGCCCCGCCCGAACCGGCCGCGCGCGAAACTGGACAATTGCAGACCTCTGTGACAGGGAAGGGCGGTTCAAGGAGCCTTCCGATGACCGTCACCCGTTTCGCCCCCTCGCCCACCGGCTTTATCCATGTCGGCAACCTGCGCACCGCGCTGATGAACTACCTGATCGCCCGCAAGACCGGCGGCACGTTCATCCTGCGGCTCGACGACACCGATCAGGAGCGGTCGAAGCAGGAATACATCGACGGTCTCATCTCGGACCTCGAATGGCTGGGGCTGACCTGGGACCGCGTGGAACAGCAGTCCAAGCGGCTGGACCGCTACCGTGAGGCGGCCGAAGAGCTGAAGAAGGCCGGGCGCTTCTACGAATGCTTTGAATCGCCGACCGAGCTTGATCTCAAGCGCCGGAAGCTTCTGAACATGGGCAAGCCGCCGGTCTATGACCGCGCCAGCCTGAAGCTGACCGATGCCGACCGGGACAGGCTGCGGGCCGAGGGGCGCGACGGCTATTGGCGCTTCCTGCTGGATCAGGAGCGGATCGAATGGACCGACGGCATCATCGGCCCGATCTCGATCGACGCGGCCAGCGTCTCGGACCCGGTGCTGATCAAGGCGGACGGGCAAGTGCTTTATACCTTCGCCTCGTCGGTCGATGACGTGGACATGGGGGTGACCCATATCGTGCGCGGCGCCGATCATGTGACGAACACCGCGACGCAGATCCAGATCATGCAGGCGCTGGGCGGCACCCCGCCCGAATTTGCCCACCATTCGCTGCTGTCCGGCCCGGGGGGCGAGAAGCTGTCGAAGCGCCTTGGTGCGCTGTCCTTGCGTGATCTGCGCGCGTCGGGGGTGGAGCCGATGGCGCTTCTGTCGCTGATGGCGCGGCTGGGATCTTCGAAGCCGGTCGAACTGGCCGGGTCGCTGGATGAACTGGCCGAGGGCTTTGACGTGGGCAGCTTCGGCACCGCGCCGACCGAATTCGACGCGGCGAACCTGTTCCCGCTGACCCGCGCCTATGTGCAGGGCCTGCCCTTCGCCGCCGTGCGGGCGCGGATCGCGGCGCTGGGCGTGCCTGCGGACAAGGCCGAAGAGTTCTGGGCGGTGGCCAAGGGCAACATCACCGTGATGGCCGATCTTGAAGGCTGGTGGAAGCTGTTCCGCGACGGCGCCGAGCCGGTGGTGGACGAGGCGGACCGCGATTTCGTCCGTCAGGCGCTGGCCATGCTGCCGCCGCAGCCCTTCACGCGCGACACCTGGGGCCAGTGGACCGCCGCGGTGAAGGCCGCGACGGGCCGCAAGGGCAAAGACCTGTTCATGCCGCTGCGCAAGGCGCTGACCGGGCAGGCGCATGGACCGGAGATGGCCGAGGTTCTGCCGCTTCTGGGCAAGCTGCCCAGCGTCTGAGCCCCTGGCCGGCGGCCGGGGGCGCTTCGCCCCCCGGACCCCCCGAGAGTATTTTGAAAGGTGCAAATGCAGGGCCGGCGGGCGGTAGTCGGCCGGCGGTTCCGTGCTGCCGCCGGGTGTCGCGGCGGCATGCAAATGCACTCTGCCACTTGCCAGAAGCGACGCATCTGCGGTAGGTTGCGACCGTCAGGATCGGGAGAATCCGGGGGAAACTCCGGTGCCGAAGGAGCAACCGCCCCGGTAAACTCTCAGGCGCAAGGGACCGTTCTGGCAAAAGACTCTGGAGAGAGGCGCGGACGCGCCCGCCGAAGGGATAACGATCTCAGGCGCCCGAAAGGGTAGGGACAGAGGGGGCACCGGGGGCAGGGGAACTGCCCGGACGGTGCCGGGTCATGCGATTCCGGCGGATAAGGGGGCGGCCTTGGCCGAGGACTTGTTGCGTTTGGGTCTACACGACCTGCATGTGGAATTGGGGGGCAAGATGGTGCCCTTCGCCGGCTATGAGATGCCGGTGCAGTATCCGGCGGGGGTGATGAAGGAGCATCTTCACACCCGCGCGGCGGCCGGGCTGTTCGATGTCAGCCATATGGGGCAGGTGATCCTGCGGCCGAAAGCCGGGATGGAGGCGCTGTGCCTGGGCTTTGAGGCGCTGATGCCGGTCGATGTGCTGGGGCTGGCCGAGGGCCGGCAGCGCTATGGGCTGTTCACCAATGATGCCGGCGGCATTCTGGATGACCTGATGTTCGCCAACCGCGGCGATCACCTGTTCGTGGTGGTGAACGCCGCCTGCAAGCATGCCGATGTGGCGCATATGCGCGCCCGTCTGGGGGATGTGGCGGAGGTCGAGTTTCTGACCGACCGCGCGCTTCTGGCCCTGCAGGGGCCGGCGGCTGAGGCGGCGCTGGCGCGGATCGTGCCCGGGGTGGCGGCGATGCGCTTCATGGATGTGGGCGTCTTCGGCGAGATCTGGGTCAGCCGGTCGGGTTATACCGGCGAGGACGGCTTTGAGATCTCGCTGCCGCAGGGGCAGGCCGAGGGCTTTGCCCGGCAGTTGCTGGCGATGGCCGAGGTCATGCCGATCGGCCTTGGCGCGCGCGACAGCCTGCGGCTGGAGGCCGGGCTTTGCCTTTACGGCCATGATATCGACACCACGACAAGCCCGGTCGAGGCGGGGCTGGTCTGGGCGATCCAGAAGGCCCGCAAGGCCGGCGGCGCGCGGGCCGCGGGCTTTCCCGGCGCGGACCGCATTCTGCGCGAACTGGCCGAAGGGCCGGCGCGGCTGCGCGTCGGGCTGCGCCCCGAGGGCCGGGCGCCGATGCGCGAAGAGACCGCGCTCTTCCACGACGGGGCGGAGGTGGGCCGCGTGACCTCGGGCGGGTTCGGCCCTTCGGTGGGCGCGCCGATTGCCATGGGTTATGTGCCAGCCGCCCTTGCCGCCATCGGCAACGCGCTTGACGGCGAGGTGCGCGGCAAGCGCCTGCCCGTCTCCGTGGCCGCCATGCCTTTCCAACCGACAACCTACAAACGCTGAGGGACAAGATGAAATTCACCAACGAACACGAATGGCTGCGCGTCGAGGGCGATCTGGTGGTGGTGGGCATCACCGCCCATGCCTCGGAAGCGCTGGGCGATGTGGTTTTTGTTGAACTGCCCGAGCCGGAAACCATGGTTTCGGCCGGCGATGAGGTCTGCGTGATCGAAAGCGTCAAGGCGGCGTCGGACATTCTGGCCCCGGTCGATGGCGAGATCGTCGCGGTCAACCAGAAGCTGGTCGATAGCCCCGCGCTGGTGAACGAGGACCCGCTGGGCGCGGCCTGGTTCTTCAAGATGAAGCTTGATGATCTGGCGGTGCTGGACGACTTCATGGACGAGGACGAATACAACGAGATGATCGGCTGATGACCGGGCCGGCGCAGGGCCGGACGGACCGGGCCGAGCGCCTGATCGGTGCGCCGGCGGCGCGTCTCTTCGCCTGCTGGACGGACCCGGCGCTGCTGGTGCACTGGCTGCCGCCGCGCGGCATGTCGGGGCGGGTCGAGCATTTCGATCCCCGGCCCGGCGGGCTGTTCCGCCTTGTCCTGACCTATGAGGATGCCGGCCATGCCGGCAAGTCCGATGCGGGCAGCGACATCGTGGCGGGGCAGTTCGTGGAGATGGACCCGCCGCGCCATCTGGCCTTTGTCAGCCGGTTCGACAGTGACGATCCGGCCTTTCAGGGCGAGATGCGGATGGACTGGCATTTCGTGCCGGCCGCCGGTGGCACGTTGGTGCGCATCGTGGCGGCGAATGTGCCGCCCGGTATCTCGGCCGAAGATCATGCGGCGGGCATGGAGTCATCCCTGACCCAGCTGGCCGCGCTTGTGGAATGAACGCCAAGGAGGCGACCGTGACTTTCACCCCGACCGACTATAACCCCTATGACTTTGCCAACCGCCGGCACATCGGCCCCTCGCCGTCCGAGATGGAGGAGATGCTGAAGGCCGTGGGCGTCGGCACCCTAGAAGAGCTGATCGCGCAGACCGTGCCGAAGTCGATCCGGCAGGCCATTCCGCTGGGCTGGGCGCCCTTGTCCGAGCATGAGCTGCTGGCGCGGATGCGGGCGGTGGCCGCGCGCAACAAGGTGATGACCAGCCTGATCGGGCAGGGCTATTACGGCACCGTCACCCCGCCGGCGATCCAGCGCAACATTCTGGAAAACCCTGCGTGGTATACTGCCTACACGCCCTATCAGCCGGAGATCGCGCAGGGCCGGCTTGAGGCGCTTCTGAATTATCAGACCATGGTCGCCGATCTGACCGGCCTGCCGGTGGCCAATGCCAGCCTGCTGGATGAAGCCACGGCGGCCGCCGAAGCCATGACCATGGCCGAGCGTGTGGCGAAGTCGAAGGCCAAGGCCTTCTTTGTCGATGAACATTGCCACCCCCAGACCATCGGCGTGATCCGCACCCGCGCGCAACCTTTGGGGATTGAGGTGATCGTGGGCGACCCGGCAAAGATGGAGCCGGCCCAGGTCTTTGGTGCGATCTTCCAGTATCCCGGCACCTGGGGCCATGTGCGCGACCTGACGCCGTGGATCGAGGCGCTGCATGCCGCCAAGGCGATTGCGGTGGTGGCGACCGATCTTCTGGCGCTGACCATGCTGAAGGAACCGGGCGCGATGGGGGCTGACATTGCCGTCGGCTCCGCCCAGCGGTTCGGCGTGCCGGTGGGCTATGGGGGGCCGCATGCGGCGTTCTTTTCCTGCCGCGACGAATACAAGCGTTCCATGCCCGGGCGGATCGTCGGGGTATCCATCGACGCACGCGGCAACAAGGCCTACCGCCTTGCCCTGCAGACCCGCGAGCAGCATATCCGGCGCGAGAAGGCGACAAGCAACATCTGCACGGCGCAGGCGCTGCTGGCGGTGATGGCTTCGATGTATGCGGTCTTCCACGGGCCGAAGGGCCTGCGCGCCATTGCCGAACGGGTGCATTCGCTGACCGTGCGGCTGGCCAAGGCGCTGAGGGATGCCGGCGCGACCCTGCCGCCCAAGGCCTTCTTCGACACGATCACGGTTGAGGTGGGCGTGGGGCAGGCGGGCATTCTGGCCGCGGCCCGGCTGGAGGGGCTGAACTTCCGCAAGGTCGGCAGCGACCATGTGGGCATCAGCCTGGATGAGACCTCGAACGAAGACGTTCTGGCGCGGGTTCTGCGCGCTTTCGGCATTTCCGATGCGCCGCCGCCGCGGGCGGAACTGGGCTTTCCGGCGGCGATGCTGCGCGACAGCGACTATCTGACCCATCCGGTTTTCCACATGAACCGGGCGGAATCCGAGATGATGCGCTACATGCGCCGCCTGTCGGACCGCGATCTGGCGCTGGACCGGGCGATGATCCCCTTGGGCTCCTGCACGATGAAGCTGAACGCGGCGGCCGAGATGATGCCGATCACCTGGCCCGAGTTCGGCAGCCTGCATCCCTTCGTGCCGGCTGATCAGGCGCTGGGCTATCGCGAGGCGATCGAGGATCTTCAGGCCAAGCTGTGCGAGATCACGGGCTATGACGCCTTCTCGATGCAGCCGAATTCGGGCGCGCAGGGCGAATATGCCGGGCTTCTGACCATTCAGGCCTATCACCGGGCGCGGGGCGATGCGCACCGCACCGTCTGCCTGATCCCGGTTTCGGCCCATGGCACCAACCCCGCCTCGGCCCAACTGGCCGGGATGGAGGTGGTGGTGGTCAAATCCTCGCCCAACGGCGATGTGGACCTGGACGATTTCCGCGCCCGGGCGGCCGAGGCGGGCGACCGGCTGGCGGCCTGCATGATCACCTATCCCAGCACGCACGGGGTGTTTGAGGAAACCGTGCGCGAGGTCTGCAAGATCACCCATGACCACGGCGGGCAGGTTTATATCGACGGCGCGAACATGAATGCGCTGGTCGGTCTGGTGAAGCCCGGTGAGATTGGCGGCGATGTCAGCCACCTGAACCTGCACAAGACCTTTGCCATCCCCCACGGCGGCGGCGGTCCGGGCATGGGGCCGATCGGCGTGCGCGCCCATCTGGCGCCCTTCCTGCCCGGCCATCCCGAGACGGGGGGCACCGAGGGGCCGGTTTCGGCGGCACCCTACGGCAGCGCCTCGATCCTGCTGATCAGCTGGGCCTATTGCCTGATGATGGGGGGGGAGGGGCTGACGCAGGCGACGCGGGTGGCCATTCTGAACGCCAACTACATCGCGGCGCGCCTGAAGGGGGCCTATCCGATCCTGTTCATGGGCAACAAGGGGCGGGTGGCGCATGAATGCATCCTGGACACGCGGCCCTTTGCCGAGGTGGGGGTGACGGTCGATGACATCGCCAAGCGGCTGATCGACAACGGCTTCCACGCGCCCACGATGAGCTGGCCGGTGGCCGGCACGCTGATGGTCGAGCCGACCGAAAGCGAAACCAAGGCCGAGATCGACCGTTTCATCACCGCCCTTCTGGCCATCCGCGCCGAGATCGCGGCGGTCGAGGCGGGCGAGATTGCGGCCGAGGAATCGCCCCTGCGCCATGCGCCCCATACGGTGAACGATCTGGTCGCCGACTGGGACCGCAAGTACAGCCGCGAGCAGGGCTGCTTCCCGCCCGGCGCCTTCCGGGTGGACAAATACTGGCCGCCCGTCGGCCGGGTCGACAACGTCTGGGGCGACCGCAACCTGACCTGCATCTGCCCGCCGGTGGAAAGCTATATGCAGGCGGCCGAGTAGGGCCGGCCGGGGCGGGGGCGCTGCCCCCCTGCGCCTGCGGCGCATTCCCCCCGGGATATTTTGCGAGAGAGGATGGGCGGGCTTGTCCCGGCCATCCCCCGATGGCAGCTTGCGCGCCGATGACCGATTCCCGCCCTTCCAGCTTTGCCGATGGCCTTGGTGCCGCCCTGCCGATTGCGCTGGGCTATTTCCCCATTGCCTTCGCCTTTGGCGTGGCGGCGACCGGGGCGGGGCTTTCGGGGGTTGAGGCCTTTGCCCTGTCGCTGATCATCTATGCCGGGGCGGCGCAGTTTCTGGCGATTGCGCTGGTGACGGGTGGTGCGCCGCTGATCGTGGCGGCGTTCACCCTGATCGCGATGAACCTGCGCCATGTGCTTTACGGCCCGGCGCTGATGAAGCGGGCGGGGCCGGGGGCCAGCCGCCGGCTTGCGTGGTTCTGGGCCTTTGGCCTGACGGATGAGGTCTTTGGCGCGGCGCTGGGGCAACTGGCGCGGGGGCGGCGGTTCTCGGAAGCCTTCATGTTCGGGCTGGGCCTTGGCGCCTATGCCAGCTGGCTGGGCGGCACCGCACTGGGCGCCTGGGCGGGCGGCGGCGCGCTGGCCGGCTGGCCGGTGGTCGAGGCGGGGTTGTCCTTCATGTTGCCGGCGCTGTTTCTGGCGCTGCTCTTGTCGATCCTGTCGCGGGTGCAGCTGCCGGCGATTGCGGTGGCGGCGCTGGCGACGGTGGCGGTGACGCTGGCATGGTCGGGCACGGCGGGGATTCTGGCCGGGATGATCGCCGGGGCGGTGACGGGTGTCGCGAACCGGAGGGCGGGCGATGCGGGCTGAGATCCTGTTGCTGGCGCTGGCGGTCGGCGCCTGCACCTGGGCCTTCCGGGTGCTGCCGACGCGGGCCGATCTGTCGGCCCTGCCGCAGGGGGGTTGGCTGTCGCGCTTTCTGGCGGCCACCGGACCGGCGGCGATTGCCACGCTCTTCACCGCTTCGGCCCTGCCGATGGTGCAGGGCGGGGCGCCGGTGCCCCTTTTGGCCGGGGTGGCGGCGGTGCTGGCGGTCTTTGGTCTGACACGGTCGGTCGTCGGTGCCACGCTGGCCGGATCGGCGGGTTATGCGCTGGCTTTCGCCGCGCTGACCTGACCCTTGCCTCTTGCCCCCGCCGCCGTTCGGCGCGACACTGGGGGCAAGGAGTTGCCCATGCTTGAAATCGCCCCCTCCAAGATTGTTCACATCATCTTTCAGTCGCGCGAAGGCGACATGGCGGCGGCCGAGCTGCGCCAGTTCATCGCCGATCTGAACGACGACGAGAAGGCGCATCTGACGGCCATGGCCTGGGTGGGCCGGGGTGCATTCGAGCCCGAGGATTATGAGGAAGCCGTCGCCACCGCCTTTGCCGAGGCGACGACGCCGACCGAGGATTACCTGATGGGCATGCCGCATCTGTCGGAAAACCTTGAAGCCGGGCTGGAGGCCCTGGGCGTCGACGTGACCGAGATCGAGGCGGATTTCCTTTAGCCCCCTTGCGGCCCGGTCTGACGGTTCCAATATATTCCTTAACGGGAATGTGAGGCGATGATGACCGGGGCAATCAGACTGTGTTGCGCGACCTGCGGGCAGATGAACCGCGTGCCGGCGGCCAAGCTGGCCGAGGGGCCGAAATGCGGCTCTTGCGGCGAGCCGCTGGATGACGGCCGGGTCTTGGAACTGGACCCGCTTGCCCATGACAAGGCGGTGCGGGGCGACGATCTGCCGCTGTTGGTGGATTACTGGGCGCCGTGGTGCGGCCCCTGCCGGATGATGGCGCCGGAATTTGCCAAGGCGGCCAAGGCGCTGGCGCCATCGGTGCGGCTGGCCAAGCTGAACACCCAGGACCATCCCGAAATCGCGCAGCGCGCGCGGATACAGGGGATTCCGGCGCTGGTGCTGTATCGGGGCGGGCGCGAGGTCGGCCGGCTGACCGGCGCAAGGCCGGCGGGCGACATCGTGGCCTTCGTGCAGGGCAAGGTGGCCTGAGGGACCGGGAAGGGCTGCGGAATCCGCGGCCGCTCGCTTGACAATCCCGCGCCTTTCGGCCAAATCACCGCCCACAGGTCATTGGGGCAGTAGCTCAGTTGGGAGAGCGTATCGTTCGCAATGATAAGGTCAGGGGTTCGATCCCCCTCTGCTCCACCAAGACCTGAACCAGCGCACAATCAGACCGAAATGCGGGCCTCGTCGCCCTTCTGGGGCGCGGCCGGGTTTGCGGCCTGCCGGACCACTTCGGCAATCTGCATCAGTTGTGCCTCAAGCGGGCTGGACCGGCGCCAGACCATGCCGATGGTGCGGCTGGGCGCCGGGTCGCGGAAGCGCGAGACGGTGACGGCGGCCGAGCGGGTTTCGACCGGCACCGCCATTTCCGGCACCAGCGTGATGCCGAAACCGGCGCCGACCATCTGGACCAGCGTTGACAGCGTGCTGCCGTCCAGCATCTCACGCGGGCGGTTGCGGGGGATGTCGCAGAAGGACAGCGCCTGATCGCGGAAGCAGTGCCCCTCCTCCAAGAGCAGAAGCCGCATCTCGCGCAGCATGTCGGGGCCGGGCACCGGCTTGCCGGCATCCTCGGCCGGGCGGATCAGCACGAAAGGCTCCTGCAGCAGCGGCACCTCCGTCAGCGCGGGTTCCGAGGCGGGCAGGGCGAGGATCGCCGCATCCAGCCGCCCGTCCAGCAGTTCCTCAAGCAGCCGTGGCGTCACGGTTTCGCGCAGAAGCGGCCGCAGATCGGGGAACAGCCGCTGGAACCGGCCGATCAGCGCCGGCAAGAGATAGGGCGCCACAGTGGGAATCACGCCCAGCCGCAGCTTGCCCGCCGGTTTGCCCGTGGCGGCGCGCGCCAGATCCTCCAGCGCGTCAACCGATTGCAGGATGTCGCGGGCGCGGGCCAGAAAGGTTTCGCCAAAGCCGGTCAGGCTGATCTGCCGGGTGCCGCGTTCCAGGATCGGGGTGCCAAGCGCATCCTCCAGCACCTTGATCTGCATGGAAAGCGCCGGCTGGGTGACCGCACAGTCATCCGCCGCCCGCCCGAAATGCCGGTGCCGGGCCAGCGCGGTGAAATACCGGATCTGGCGAAGCGTGATGTTCGTCATAAGCGCGCCTTTGCGATCAGAGGGGCAGGGTGAAGCCCGGGTGATCGTAGCGCGGCGGTGGGGGGAGGGGTAGGGGGCGCGGTTCCCCGCGCCCTGCGTTCTTACTTCTCTTTGCGGACACCTTTGAACGGCGTCTTTGAAGAGGTCTTCACGTCCATGAAGCGACCGGTCGCCGTGTCGCGTTTGACGAAGTGGCCGGAAGTGGTTTTCGTTTGGGAGCGGCCCTTGACCATCCCATTGCGTTTGCCGTCGCCCGACGGAGGATTGGTAGCCATCTGTTCGATCTTCCTCAGTGGGTATGACAAGCGGGACTGCAGTACGCACAGCCGTTGATCCGGCGCCAAGCCGGATGGCGGCGTTTGGCTTCGGTTACTGCGTCATGACACGATGAGTGCCAACCAAGAGCTTCGCGATTGTAGATGGCCGGCAGATAGGAACAACTCATGTCGTGAACTTCGTAGTCGCCGTTGAGTTGCTGGTTGGTGTTCAAGCAGAAATTGGGCATATGCCCGCCTCCATTGTTAAAATGAATGAAGGTCGCTTGACTCACCGTCTTGGCTCTGATTCAAACCAAGTTGCTGATCGATGTCCCGCGACGACCTTCGGGTTTGCGGTCTCGGAGTGGACGCCGCTTTGGGTTGGGGCCCGGGGCGGCGTTTCCATTTGTCCGATTGTCACGGCGATCATGCGCATGGGGGATTGTGTCTGTCAATAGGGGCGATCGCAAAATGCGGGCGCCGCCACACTATTATGACTACGCTATCTACTAACACACAAAATGTGGATACGGCAAGCAAAAAGTTACATGTAGGCACTGCTAACTTCGTGTATTTGGGGCGGGCCATTGCGGGAGGCGCAACATGTAGTGGTCTAGCGGCCGCATGACGCACTTATCCACAAGATATCCACAAGTGGCATTGGTCTGATAACGGTCGCATTGACGACGTTCTGCGACCGTTGAACCCGGAAGTGTCTTGCCGCAGGGCAAGTCAACCTCGGCCGGCCCGCGTTGCCGCGGGCCGTTCGGGACTGAAAACGCTCCACCGGAGCGTTTTCGCGGCGCCAGAGGCGCCGCCGTCCCTCACCCCTGCAACGTCCTTACCCCATACCCTTCCCCCCTCGCCTTCATCGCCGCGACGGTGGCGATGCTGGCGGCGGCGGTGGTGAAGTAGGGGATCTTGTCCATCAGGGCGACGCGGCGGATGTCGCGGCTGTCGCTGACGGCCTGGGTGCCTTCGGTGGTGTTCATCACCAGCGCGATGTCGCCGTTCTTCAGCCGGTCCACGATGTTCGGGCGGCCTTCATAGACCTTGGCGACGGGTTCCGCCCGGACGCCCTGCGCCTCGAGCCACTGGGCGGTGCCGCGGGTGGCGACGATGTCAAAGCCCATGGCCACCAGATCGCGGGCGGCGGCGGCCAGCGCCTCGGTCTTGTCCATGTCCTTGACCGACAGGAAGGCGCGGCCGGTTTCGGGCAGTTGCGTGCCCGCGGCCATCTGCGCCTTGAGGAAGGCCAGCGCAAAGGTGCGGTCCCAGCCCATCACCTCACCGGTGGAACGCATTTCCGGCCCCAGCACCGGATCGACGCCGGGGAAGCGGGCGAAGGGCAGGACGGCCTCTTTCACGCTGAACCACGGTGTCTGCGGATCGGCCAGCGTCAGCGGATCGGCCAGGGGCAGCGGGCTGTCGGGGCCGACGCCCTGCGGATAGGGCGCGCGGGCGGGGAAGGTGGACAAGGGTTCGCCCGCCATCAGCCGTGCGGCGATGGAGGCAATCGCGCTGTCGGTGGCCTTGGCGACGAAGGGCACGGTGCGGCTGGCGCGCGGGTTCACTTCCAGCACATAGATCGTGCCGTCCTTGATGGCGAACTGCACGTTCATCAGCCCGACGACATGCAGGGCGCGGGCCATCTCGACCGTCTGGCGCTTCAGTTCGGCCACGGTTTCGGCCGAAAGCGAATGGGGCGGCAGGCAGCAGGCAGAGTCGCCCGAATGAACGCCGGCCTCTTCGATATGCTCCATGATGCCGGCGACATGCACGCTGTCGCCGTCGCAGAGCGCGTCCACATCCACCTCGATGGCGCCGGACAGATAGCTGTCCAACAGCACCGGGCTGTCGCCCGAAACCTGAACGGCGGTGGCGATGTAGCGCTCAAGCTGCGCGTCGTCGCGGATGATCTCCATCGCGCGGCCGCCCAGCACGAAAGAGGGGCGGATCACCAGCGGATAGCCGACCGATTTCGCCACGGCAAAAGCCTCATCCCGCGACCGCGCGGTGCCGTTGACCGGCTGCTTCAGGTTCAGCTTCTGCAGGAACTGCTGGAAGCGTTCGCGGTCTTCGGCCAGGTCGATGGCATCGGGCGTGGTGCCCAGGATCGGGATGCCCTCGGCATGCAGCGCATTGGCCAGCTTCAGCGGCGTCTGGCCGCCGAACTGCACGATCACCCCGTGCAGCGTACCGTTCTCCTGCTCAACCCGCAGGATTTCCAGCACATGCTCCAGCGTCAGCGGTTCGAAATAGAGGCGGTCCGAGGTGTCGTAGTCGGTGGAAACCGTCTCGGGGTTGCAGTTGACCATGATGGTTTCATAGCCCGCCGCGGTCAGCGCAAAGCAGGCGTGGCAGCAGCAATAGTCGAACTCGATGCCCTGACCGATCCGGTTCGGGCCGCCGCCGAGGATGACGACCTTTTTCGCCGCCGAAGGCCGCGCCTCGCATTCCACGTCGCCCATCGCGGGGGCTTCGTAGGTGGAATACATATAGGGGGTCTGCGCCTCGAACTCGGCGGCGCAGGTGTCGATGCGCTTGAAGACGGCGGTGACACCCAGGTTGCGGCGGGCGCGGCGCACCTGCGCCTCATCCCGGCCGGTGAGTTTCGCCAGACGGGCATCGGTGAAGCCCATCATCTTCAGCTTGCGCAGTCCGTCGGCGGTGACGGGCAGGCCGGCCTTGCGCAGTTCGGCCTCGGTGTCGATGATCTCGCGGATGCGGGCCAGGAACCACGGATCGAAGGCGGTGATCGCCTGAATCTCGTCGTTGGTGAAGCCTTCGCGCATGGCCTGCGCGATGTTGCGCAGCCGGTCGGGGGTCTGCTGCGACAGGGCCTTGGAGATTGCGGCGCGGTCGGGGGCGCCGGGAATGGCGATTTCATCAAAGCCGGTCAGGCCGGTTTCAAGGCTGGCCAGCGCCTTTTGCAGCGACTCATGGATGGTGCGGCCGATGGCCATCGCCTCGCCCACCGATTTCATCGCGGTGGTCAGCAGGGGTTCCGAGCCGGGGAACTTTTCAAAGGCAAAGCGCGGGATCTTGGTCACGACATAGTCGATCGACGGCTCAAAGCTGGCGGGCGTGACCTTGGTGATGTCGTTGTCCAGCTCGTCCAGCGTATAGCCCACGGCTAGCTTCGCCGCGATCTTGGCAATCGGGAAGCCGGTGGCCTTCGAGGCCAGTGCGGACGACCGCGACACGCGCGGGTTCATCTCGATCACCACCATCCGGCCATCGGCGGGGTTGATCGCCCACTGCACGTTCGACCCGCCGGTTTCCACGCCGATCTCGCGCAGCACGGCGATCGAGCCGTTGCGCATGATCTGGTATTCCTTGTCGGTCAGCGTCAGCGCCGGCGCGACGGTGATAGAATCGCCGGTATGCACCCCCATCGGATCGACGTTCTCGATGGAGCAGACGATGATGGCGTTGTCGGCGGTGTCGCGCACCACCTCCATCTCGTATTCCTTCCAGCCGAGCAGCGATTCATCGACCAGAACCTGCGCCACGGGCGAGGCTTCGAGGCCGCTCTTCACGATGGCTTCGTAATCGTCGCGGTTATAGGCCACGCCGCCGCCGGTGCCGCCCAGGGTGAAGGCGGGGCGGATGATGGCGGGAAGGCCCACATATTCCAGCGCCTCCATCGCCTCGCGCACGCCGGCTGCGACATCATACTTGCCCGAGGGCAGCTTCGGCGCGGCAACGATGGTGGCCTTGGGGTTTTCAAGGCCGATGCGGTCCATCGCCTCGCGGAACAGCTTGCGGTCTTCGGCCATCTCGATGGCTTCGCGCTTGGCGCCGATCAGTTCGACGCCGAATTTTTCCAGAACCCCCATGTCGGCCAGCGCCAGCGCGGTGTTCAGGCCGGTCTGGCCGCCCATCGTCGGCAGAAGGGCGTCGGGGCGTTCCTTCTCGATGATCTTGGCGACGACTTCGGGGGTGATCGGCTCGATATAGGTGGCGTCGGCCAGACCCGGGTCGGTCATGATCGTCGCGGGGTTCGAGTTGACCAGAACCACCCGATAACCTTCTTCGCGCAGGGCCTTGCAGGCCTGGGCGCCCGAGTAGTCGAACTCGCAGGCCTGCCCGATCACGATGGGGCCTGCACCGATGATCATGATCGAGCTGATATCGGTTCTCTTCGGCATGACATTCTCCATCGGGCGGGCAAATTGGCGGGGTTATAGTCGCCCGGCGCCGGGGCGCAAGGCGGAATCGCCCCCGCTGCCTGCCGGGGCGGCGGCGTCGCAAAAACGGGGCGGCGCGGCGCGGCGGTGCTGGCCTTGGGGCGCAGAGCGGCTTAACTGAAGGCCAGGGCAGGCGGAGGCGGCGGTGATCGTTCTGGAAGACGGACCGGAGGGGCGGGCGGCGCTGTTTGACGGCGCCTCTGCGGTGCTGGCCGCGCGGACGGGCGATGAGGTGCGGCCCCTGTTGCAGGCGCTGGATGCGGCGCGGGCGCGGGGGCAATGGGTGGCGGGCTGGCTGGGCTATGAGGCCGGCCATGCGCTGGAACCCAAACTGGCCGCGATTGCCCACAGGACCGAAGGGCCGCTGGCGGTTTTCGGCATCTATGACGGGCCGCAGGATGCCGCCCCGGTGCTGGCGCAGGCCGCGGCCGCGGCGCGCGAGGCGGCGCTGGAGGCGCCCCGGCCCGTGATCTCACGCGCGGAATATGACGCGGCGATGGCGCGGGTCATGGGCTATATCGGTGCGGGGGACTGCTATCAGATCAACCTGACCTTTCCGATGGAATCCCGGCTGACCCATGGCACGGCGCTGGGGCTTTACGGCGCGCTGCGGGCGCGGCAGGCGGTGGGGCACGGCGCCTTCCTTGATCTGGGGCAGGGGCCGGTGATCGTGTCGCGCAGCCCCGAGCTTTTCCTGCGTGTCTCGGCCGGGGGCCGGATCGAGGCGCGGCCGATGAAAGGCACCGCCCCGCGCGACGCCGATCCGGTGCGCGATGCCGAACTGGCCGAAGACCTGCGCGCCAGCGAAAAAGGGCAGGCCGAGAACCTGATGATCGTCGATCTTCTGCGCAATGACATCAGCCGCATCGCGCAGGTGGGCAGCGTCAAGGTGCCCAAACTTTTTGCCGTCGAAAGCTATGCCACGCTGCACCAGATGGTTTCGACCGTGGTCGGCCAGCTGGCCGCGCCGCCGTCGATGGCGGGGATCATGGCGGCGCTTTTCCCTTGCGGCTCCATCACCGGGGCGCCGAAAATCCGCGCCATGGAGATCATCCGCGAGGTGGAACCCCATCCGCGCGGCGTCTATTGCGGGGCGATCGGCTGGATGGCCCCTGACGGGGCGGCCAGTTTCTCGGTCGCCATCCGCACGCTGTCGCTGTGGCCGGGCGGGCGGGTCAGCTTGAATGTCGGCGGCGGAGTGGTGCAGGATTCCACCGCCGAAGGCGAATGGGAGGAGGCACTGTGGAAGGCGCGCTACGTCCGGGGGCTGACGCGCCCGACCTGAGGCTGATCGAAACCATGTTGTGGGACGGTGAGGCGGTGCAGCGCCTAGGCCTGCATCTGGCGCGGCTGTCGCGGGCGGCGGCGGCCCTGGGATGGCCTTTCGACATGGCGGTGCTGCGCAAGGCGGTCTCGCAACTGCCGGACCACCCGGCGCGGCTGCGCATCACGCTGGACCGGACGGGGCAGGTGATGGCCAGTGTCACGGCGCTGCCGCCGGCAAAGGCGCTGTGGCGGCTGGGGCTGGCGCCCGCGCGGCTGCGGTCCGATGACCCCTGGCTGCGCCTCAAATCCACCAACCGCGCCGCCTATGATGCCGCCCGCGCCGCCCTGCCGTCGGGCCTGGATGAGCTGATCTTCCAGAACGAGCGTGGTGAGGTCTGCGACGGCACCATCACGACGCTGTTCTTTGACCGGGGCGCGGGGCTGCGCACGCCGCCCCTGACTTCGGGCCTTCTGCCGGGCATCCTGCGCGAAAGCCTGAACTGCCCTGAAGAGGTGCTGCTGGCCGAAGACCTGCCGCAGGTGCAGCTGTGGGTCGGCAATGCGCTGCGCGGGCTGATCCGGGCGGAATGGGCGGGCTGAGCCATCGGCGCCCGGCCGCCGGTGCCGGGCAAGGGCGGCGGCGGAAAGCGCTGGCCTTCACGGCCCATCTTGGCTAGACTTCGCCCCATGATCCGGGACCAACCCGGACGTTTGGCAGAGCAGGCATTTACAGGCGGTTCCCATGACTGAGATGGTCTATGGCTCAAGCCCCGTTCGGGTGGCAGAGCCGGTCCTTCCGCGCTGGTGGCGCACGATCGACAAGTGGACGCTGACAGCGATCCTTGTGCTGTTCGGCATCGGCCTGCTTCTGGGGCTGGCCGCCTCGGTCCCGCTGGCGCAGCGGAACGAGCTGGACCCGTTCTATTACGTCAAGCGGCAGGCCTTCTTTGGCGGGCTGGGGCTGGGCGTGATGGTCATGGTGTCGATGATGACGCCCGAGATGGTGCGGCGGCTGGGTGTCCTGGGCTTTGTCGCGGCCTTTACCGCGCTGGCCTTGCTGCCCTTCCTTGGCACCGACTTCGGCAAGGGCGCGGTGCGCTGGTTCTCGCTGGGCTTTGCGTCGTTCCAGCCGTCCGAGTTTCTGAAACCCGGGTTCATCGTGATCTCGGCCTGGCTGATCGCCGCGGCGTCTGATCTGAACGGCCCGCCGGGGCGGCTGATTTCCTTTGGCATCGCCGTTACCATCGTGCTGCTTCTGGCGCTGCAGCCCGATTTCGGGCAGGCCATGCTGATCCTCTTCGGTTGGGGCGTGATCTATTTCGTGGCCGGGGCGCCGATGGTGCTGATTGCCACGATCATGGGGCTGGCGGGGGCGGGGGGCTTTTTCGCCTACAACGCATCCGAACACTTTGCCCGCCGGATCAACGGCTTCCTGACATCCGAGGTCGATCCGCGCAGCCAGATCGGCTATGCGACCAACGCCATTCAGGAAGGCGGGTTCTTCGGGGTCGGCGTGGGTGAGGGGCAGGTGAAATGGACTTTGCCCGACGCCCATACCGACTTCATCATCGCCGTCGCGGCCGAGGAATACGGGCTGGTTCTGGTGCTGGTGATCATCGCGCTTTACGCCACGATCACGGTGCGCTCGCTTTACCGGCTGACCCGCGAACGTGACCCGTTCACCCGGCTGGCGGGCACCGGGCTGGCCTGCATCTTCGGCGTGCAGGCGATGATCAACATGGGCGTGGCGGTGCGGCTTCTGCCGGCCAAGGGCATGACGCTGCCCTTCGTCAGCTATGGCGGGTCGTCGGTGATCGCCGCCGGCATCACGGTGGGGATGCTGCTGGCGATGACCCGATCGCGCCCGCAAAGCCAGATGAGCGACATCTTCCGGCGGGGCCGCTGATGGCGCCGCTTTTGCTGATTGCCGCCGGGGGAACCGGCGGCCACATGTTTCCCGCACAGGCGCTGGCCGAAGAGATGCTGGCGCGCGGCTGGCGGGTGAAGCTGTCAACCGACGCGCGGGGCGCGCGCTATGCCGGGGGCTTTCCGGCCGCGGTGCAGGTGGTGGTGTCGGACAGCGCGACTTTCGCGCGCGGCGGGGCGCTGGCCAAGCTGTCGGTGCCTTTCCGCATTGCCGGCGGGGTTCTGGCCGCGACCTTCCGCATGCTGGCCGACCGGCCGGCGGTGGTGGTGGGGTTCGGCGGCTACCCGACCATTCCGGCGCTGGCGGCCGCCTGGGTGCTGCGCCGGCCGCGGATGATCCATGAACAGAACGGCGTCCTGGGCCGGGTGAACGCGCTTTTCGCGCCCCGCGTGAACCGCGTCGCCTGCGGCACCTGGCCCACCCGCCTGCCTGCGGGGGTTGAGGGCACGCATACCGGCAACCCGGTGCGCGGCGCGGTGCGTGACCGGGCCGGTGCGGGCTATATTCCGCCCGGAGACTATCCGACCAGCCTAGTGGTGATCGGCGGCAGTCAGGGCGCGCGCATCCTGTCCGACGTGGTGCCCGAAGCCGTGGCCCGCCTGCCCGAAGCCATCCGCCGCCATCTGCGCGTGGCCCAGCAGGCCCGGCCCGAAGACCTTGACCGCGTGGTCGCCGCCTATGAATCCGCCGGTATCCTGGCCGAGGTCGCGCCCTTCTTCGCCGACATTCCGCGCCGCCTGTCCGAGGCGCAGCTGGTCATCAGCCGCTCGGGCGCCTCATCGGTTGCCGATATCGCGGCCATCGGGCGGCCGTCGATCCTGGTGCCCTTTGCGGCTGCGACCGATGACCATCAGACGGCCAACGCCCGCGGGCTGGTCGATGCGCAGGCGGCGGTGCTGATCCCCGAGAAGGCGCTTGACGCGGCCACGCTCTCGGACCACATGGCGGCGGTTCTGGGCCAGCCCGAGGCGGCGGCCCGCATGGCGGCGGCGGCCCTGTCTCAGGGGCGGCCCGACGCGACCGAGCGTCTGGCGGGGCTGGTCGAGGAACTGGTGAAGAAGGGGTAACGCGATGAACGCCACGAAACTGCCGATGGAACTGGGGCCGATCCACTTCGTGGGGATCGGCGGTATCGGCATGTCGGGCATCGCCGAGGTGCTGATCACGCTGGGCTACCGGGTGCAAGGTTCGGACGCCAAGGCGTCCAAGATCACCGACCGGCTGGTCGATCTGGGCGCGACCTTCTTTGAAGGGCAGCGCGCCGAGAACATCGGTGACGCGGCGGTGGTGGTGATTTCTTCGGCCATCAAGAAGGGCAACCCGGAACTGGAAGAGGCGCGGCGCCGCAAGCTGCCCGTGGTCCGCCGGGCCGAGATGCTGGCCGAACTGATGCGCCTGCGGTCGAACATCGCGGTGGCGGGCACCCACGGCAAGACCACGACGACGACCATGGTGGCGACGCTTCTCGACAAGGGCGGCTTTGACCCGACAGTGATCAACGGAGGCGTCATCCACGCCTACGGATCAAACGCCCGGGCGGGTGAGGGCGAATGGATGGTGGTCGAGGCCGACGAGTCTGACGGCAGCTTCAACCGCCTGCCCGCGACCATCGCCATCGTGACCAACATCGACCCTGAGCATATGGAGCATTGGGGAACCATCGAGGCGCTGCGCAAGGGCTTCCTCGATTTCGTGTCGAACATCCCGTTCTACGGTCTGGCCGTCTGCTGCACCGACCACCCCGAGGTGCAGGCCCTTGTCGGCCGCGTCACCGACCGCCGGGTGGTGACCTTCGGCTTCAACGCGCAGGCGGATGTGCGGGCATCCGGGCTGCGGTTCGAAAATGGCAAGGCTCACTTCGACATCCTGCTGCAGGGTGAGGGTGAAGGTTCGATTATCGAAAGCTGCACCCTGCCGATGCCGGGCGATCACAACGTGTCGAACGCGCTGGCGGCTGTGGCGGTGGCCCGCCATCTGGGCATGAAGAAGGAAGAAATCCGCGAGGCGCTGGCCGGTTTCGCCGGCGTCAACCGCCGCTTCACCAAGGTGGGCGAGGTGGGCGGTGTGGCGATCATCGACGACTATGGGCACCACCCGGTGGAAATCGCCGCTGTGCTGAAGGCCGCCCGTCAGGCGGTTTCGGGCAAGCCCGGGGCGCGGGTGATCGCGGTGCATCAGCCGCACCGCTACACCCGCCTTTCCAGCCTTTTCAATGACTTCTGCGGTTGCTTCAATGAAGCCGACGTGGTGGCGATTGCCGAGGTCTATGCCGCCGGCGAAGACCCGATCCCGGGCGCCAGCCGGGATGATCTGGTCTCGGGCCTGATCGCGCACGGCCACCGCCACGCCCGCGCCATTCTGGACGAGGCCGATCTGGCGCGGCTGTTTCGTGAACAGACCCGGCCGGGCGACATCTTCGTGTGCCTTGGCGCCGGCACGATCTCGGCCTGGGCGAATGCGCTGCCCGCCAAGCTGGTGGGCAAGGCCGCATGAGGGTTTGGCAGAACCCTTGTGAATCCAGCATGTTCTGCGGCGAAGCTTCCGCATTTGCACAACTGTGCAGGGCGGTGGCGGCATGAGCTGGCCGCTGGTCCTGGGCTGTCTCTGGGTTGTAGCGGCGGCGGGTGTGTCGTTCCTGCCGATGCGGCGGCAGTATGCGCCGGGGCTGACGCTGCTGATCGCGGCGCCGGTGCTGATCGTGTGGATCGGCATGGTGCATGGCTGGTTTCTGGCCGGGTTCGGCGCCTTTGCCTTCGTCTCGATGTTCCGCAAGCCGCTGTGGTATCTGACCCGCCGCGCCCTTGGACGAAAGGTCGCCGAATGACCTCTGCCCTGACTGCCGCCTTCCTCTGGCTGATCGCCGCCAATGTGATCGCCATGTTCCCCAGCCGCGACCACCACTGGACCAACGCCTATATCCTGATCGCCATCGGCGTGCCGATCCTGGGCTGGGTTACCTTCACCGGCGGGCCGCTCTGGGGTCTGGCAGTGCTGATCGGCGGGGCGAGCGTGCTGCGCTGGCCGGTGGTCTATCTGTGGCGCTGGCTGAGGCGGCAGGTCGCGCGCGGGGCTTGAGGCGGAAACGCTTCGCGGCTACCTCTGGCGCATGACAAACCTGCCCACACCCCGCGGCGCCCTGACGCCCGACCGCCCGCTTTCCGACCTGACATGGCTGCGCGTCGGCGGGCCCGCCGACTGGCTCTTCCAGCCTGCCGATGAGGCCGATCTGGCGGCTTTCCTTGCCGCGCTGGACCCGGCGACCCCGGTCTTTCCGATGGGCGTGGGCAGCAATCTGATCGTGCGTGATGGTGGCATCCGCGGCGTGGTGATCCGGCTGGGGCGCGGGTTCAATTCCATTGCTATTCAGGGTGATACGGTGATCGCAGGCGCCGCCGCGCTGGATGCCCATGTGGCGCGCAAGGCGGCGGAGGCGGGGCTGGACCTGACCTTCCTGCGCACCATTCCGGGCAGCATCGGCGGGGCGGTGCGGATGAATGCAGGCTGCTATGGCAGCTATGTGCGCGACGTGCTGGTTTCCGTCCGCATCGTGACCCGGCAGGGCGAGTTGCGCGACATTCCGGCGGCCGATCTGAACCTGCGCTACCGCCAGTCGGACCTGCCGGAAGGCGCGGTGATCCTGTCGGCCACTTTCCGCGCGCCCTCGGGCGATCCGGCGGTGCTTGAGGCGCGGATGGCCGACCAGATCGCCAAACGCGACGCCAGCCAGCCGACGAAAGACCGCAGCGCCGGGTCCACCTTCCGCAATCCGGCCGGTTTCTCCAGCACCGGGCGGGCCGATGACACGCATGAGCTGAAGGCGTGGAAGGTCATCGACGCCGCCGGTATGCGCGGCGCCCGGCGCGGCGGCGCGCAGATGAGCGAGATGCATTCGAACTTCCTGATCAACGCCGGCGGGGCCACCGCCGCCGACCTTGAGGATTTGGGGGAGGAGGTGCGAAAAAGGGTTTTCCAACAGTCGGGTATCACGCTAGAGTGGGAAATCATGCGGGTGGGCGAATGCCACCCCGAATAACAGACCCGGCCGCGAAAGGCCGGGCAGAGGCAGTAAATGGCGGGCAAATCGAGCGGGATTGCCCCCCGAGTAGCGGTGCTGATGGGTGGACTTTCCGCTGAGCGGGAGGTCTCTCTGTCGTCAGGGCGTGAATGCGCCAAGGCTCTTCGGGTGGCGGGATACGAGGTGATCGAGGTCGATTGCGGCCCCGACCTGCCTTTGCGTCTGACCGAGATCAAGCCGGATGTCTGCTTCAACGCATTGCATGGCCGCTGGGGCGAAGACGGCTGCGTTCAGGGCCTGCTGGAATGGCTGCGTATTCCTTATACCCATTCGGGCGTGCTGGCCTCATCGCTGGCGATGGACAAGGCGCGCACCAAAGAGGTCTATGCTGCCGCCGGCCTGCCGGTGGTGCAAAGCGTTCTGGCCACACGGGATGAGGTTGAGGCCGGCCATGTCCTGCCGCCGCCCTATGTGGTGAAGCCCAACAACGAAGGGTCGTCGGTCGGGGTCTATATCGTGCATCCGGGGTCGAACGCGCCGCGTCTGGCGGCGACGATGCCGGCGCGGGTGATGGTGGAAACCTATGCTCCGGGCCGCGAGATGACCTGCACGGTGATGGGCGACCGCGCGCTGTGCGTGACCGACATCATCACCTCGGGCTGGTATGACTATGAGGCGAAATATGCCGCCGGCGGGTCGCGTCATGTGCTGCCGGCCGAGATTCCGGCCGAAATCACCGCCGCCTGCATGGATTACGCCCTGCGCGCCCATCGCGCGCTGGGATGCCGGGGCGTCAGCCGCACCGACTTCCGCTGGGACGAGGCGCGCGGGCTGGCCGGGCTGATCCTGCTGGAAACCAACACCCAGCCGGGCATGACGCCCACATCGCTGGCGCCGGAACAGGCGGCTTATTGCGGCGTTTCCTTCCCCGACCTGTGCCGCTGGATGGTGGAGGACGCGTCGTGCAATCGCTAGGCCGCCACGCCCCCTTCCGCCGCGATCCGGCGCCCAGCCGCTGGGCCTACCGGATGCAGCGGCTGTGGCTGACGCCCCTGTTCCGCGTACTGTTCCGCGTGGGCCTGCCGGCCTTCGTGCTGGCGATGGTCGTGGGGCTGGTGCTGATGGATCAGGGCCGGCGCGATGCGATTTCGGGCGGCATCGCCCATATCACCGAACAGTTCCAGTCGCGGCCCGAGTTCCGGGTGAACGTCATGGCGATCGAGGGTGCTTCGCCCGATCTGGCCGATGCGCTGCGGGCGCGGCTGGATGTGAAGCTGCCGGCTTCGTCGTTTGATCTTGATCTGGATGCGTTGCGCGCCAAGGCGCAGCAGTTTGACGCCATCGCCTCGGCCGAGTTGCGGCTGCGGTCGGGCGGGGTGCTGCAGGTGGTCGTCAAGGAACGCGAGCCGATGCTGATCTGGCGCGTCTCGGACGACCGGCTTGAGATGCTGGATGCCTCGGGGCACAGGGTGGCGGCGCTGGCGTCGCGCGCGGACCGGCCCGACCTGCCGCTGATCGCGGGCGAGGGGGCCGATGTCGCCGCTGCCGAAGCGCTGGCGCTGATCGACGCGGCGGGGCCGCTTCTGCCCCGGATGCGCGGGCTGGTGCGGCAAAGCGAGCGGCGCTGGGACATGGTGCTTGACCGCGACCAGCGCATCCTTCTGCCGGCCGAGAACCCGGTGCAGGCGCTTGAGGCGCTGCTGGCGCTGAACACCGCCGATGATCTTCTGACCCGTGACATCACCGTGATCGACCTGCGCCTTGGCGCCCGCCCGGTGCTGCGCCTTGCCCCCCATGCCCTTGTCGAGGCCCGCCGCGCGCGTGGTCTGGCTGAACCCAAGCCGACGGAGAGTGACCTGTGACCGATCTCTACCAGACCCAGCGCGCCATGCGCGCCTTGCGCCGCGCCGCCATCCAGCGGGGTGTCGTGGCCATCCTTGATGTCGGCACCTCGAAGATCGCCTGTCTGGTCCTGCGCTTCGACGGCTATGAATCGCAGGCCGACAGCGAAGGCGTCGGCCCCATGGCGGGCCAATCCACCTTCCGCGTGATCGGGGCGGCCACCACCCGCAGCCGGGGCGTGCGCTTTGGCGAAATCGCGGTGATGAACGAAACCGAACGCGCCATCCGCACCGCGGTTCAGGCGGCGCAGAAGATGGCAAACGTGCGCGTCGATCACGTCATCGCCTGCTTCTCGGGCGCCGAGCCGCGCAGCTATGGGCTGGCGGGTGAATGGGAACTGCAGGATTCCGTGGTGACCGAGCAGGACGTGGCCCGCGTGCTGGCCGCCTGCGACGTGCCGCCGCTGGGCGACGGGCGCGAGGTGCTGCACGCCCAGCCGGTGAATTTCGCGCTGGACCACCGCACGGGTCTGGGCGATCCGCGCGGGCAGATGGGCAACCGGCTGGCCTGCGACATGCATCTTCTGTCGGTCGATCAGTCGGTCATCCAGAACCTGCTCTACTGCATCAACCGCTGCGATCTGGAACTGGCCGGCATCGCCTCATCCGCCTATGTGGCGGGCATCGCCAGCCTTGTCGAAGATGAACAGGAACTGGGTGCGGCCTGCATCGACATGGGCGGCGGGTCCACCGGGATCTCGATCTTCATGAAGAAGCACATGATCTACGCCGATGCCGTGCGCATGGGCGGCGACCATGTGACCAGCGATATCTCGAAGGGTCTGCAGGTGCCGATGGCCGTGGCCGAGCGCATCAAGACCAAGCACGGCGGGGTGCATGCCACCGGCATGGACGACCGCGACATGATCGAGATGGGCGGCGACAGCGGCGACTGGGAAAAGGACCGCCGTCAGGTCAGCCGGACCGAACTGATCGGTATCATGCGCCCGCGCGTCGAGGAAATCCTGGAAGAGGTGCGCAGCCGTCTGGATGCCGCGGGCTTTGACACGCTGCCCAGCCAGCAGATCGTGCTGACCGGCGGCACCAGCCAGATTCCCGGGCTTGACGGGCTGGCCAGCCGCATCCTGGGCTCGCGCGTGCGGATGGGCCGCCCGCTGCGGGTGCAGGGTCTGCCGCAGGCCGCTTCGGGGGCGGCATTCTCATCGGCGGTGGGGCTGTGCCTCTTTGCGGCGCATCCGCAGGATGAATGGTGGGATTTCGACATTCCGACCGAACGCTATCCGGCGCGGTCACTGAAGCGGGCCCTCAGATGGTTCAAGGACAACTGGTAACCACAGCATCCTGTCAGTTTGGCGAAATGCCGCTGATTGCGGCACAATTCGGCCCATATTTTGTGGGCCGATGCTGTTTTTCTCGTGACCTGCATGCGGCTTGTGGATAGACTGGTGGATAATTCGGCAGCCGCGGCCCGGGGACAGGCGCGGAAAGACCGGAACAGACAACCGGCGCGGCGCGCACCGCGGACATAAAGACAGGCGGACAGACATGGCATTGAACCTGATCATGACCAACGAGCGCGAAGAGCTTAAGCCGCGCATCACGGTTTTCGGCGTCGGCGGGGCGGGCGGCAACGCCGTCAACAACATGATCGACCAGCAGCTTGAAGGGGTCGAGTTCGTTGTGGCGAACACCGACGCGCAGGCGCTGCAGCAGTCGAAGGCAACCGCGAAGATCCAGATGGGCGTGAAGGCCACCGAAGGCCTTGGCGCGGGGGCGCGGCCCTCGGTCGGCGCGGCGGCGGCGGAAGAGACCATCGAAGAGATCGTCGATCACCTTGCCGGCGCGCATATGTGCTTCATCACCGCCGGCATGGGCGGCGGCACCGGCACCGGCGCGGCCCCGATCATCGCGCAGGCGGCGCGCGAGCTGGGCGTGCTGACGGTGGGCGTGGTGACCAAGCCCTTCCAGTTCGAAGGCAACAAGCGGATGAAGCAGGCCGAAGAGGGCATCGCTGCCCTTCAGAAGGTCGTCGATACGCTGATCATCATTCCGAACCAGAACCTTTTCCGTCTGGCCAACGAACGCACCACCTTTACCGAAGCTTTCGCCATGGCCGACGACGTTCTCTATCAGGGCGTCAAGGGCGTGACCGACCTGATGGTGCGCCCCGGCCTGATCAACCTCGACTTCGCCGACGTCCGCGCGGTGATGGACGAAATGGGCAAGGCCATGATGGGCACCGGCGAGGCCAGCGGCGATGGCCGGGCCGAGCAGGCGGCCGAGAAGGCGATTGCCAACCCGCTGCTGGACGAAATCAGCCTGAACGGCGCCAAGGGCGTGCTGATCAACATCACCGGCGGCCATGACTTGACGCTGTTTGAACTGGACGAAGCGGCCAACATCATCCGTGAAAAGGTCGATCCCGACGCCAACATCATCGTCGGCTCGACGCTGGACACCTCGATGGAAGGCGCGATCCGGGTTTCGGTCGTGGCCACCGGCATCGACGTGAATCAGGCCCGCGCCGAACCGCCGGTTGCGCGCCGGTCGATGGCGACACCGCTGAAGCCCGCCGCCGCCCCCGTGCCGGAACAGCGCCCCGAGCCGCGCCGCGAAGCGCCGGTGACGCTGACCGCGCAGGCTCCGGCCCCCGTGGCTGAGGCGCCCAGCCTGTTTGATGAAATGCCGGCCGACAGCTTCCAGCCCGAAGCGGAACCGGAAGACCTGATCGCTGCGGCGGACGACCTGCCGCCGCCGGCCTATCGCCCGCAAACCGCAGCGCCCGTTGCCGCGCGCCAGCAGCCGCCGGTGAACACCGCCGCGCATGACATGGATGCGGCGGCCTTCGTCGCGCCCCGTCCGCGCGCGCCCGGCACGCCCTCGCCCGAGGCGTTGGCCCGTCTGCAGGCGGCCGTGTCGAAGAACCCGGCGACCGCTGCGCAGCGCCCGGCCGCCCCGGCCGGCCGGATGGCCGCCCCGGCACCCGCCGCCGCCAAACCGGCCGAAGCCCCGCGTCCGCGCTTCGGCATCGGCGGGCTGATCAGCCGCATGGCCGGCGGTCATGGCGAGGCCGAACGCCCCGCCGCAGCCGCCCCCCGCCAGCAGCCTCCGGTCACCGCCTATGATGACGAGCAGGAACTGTCTGCCGATCAGGAACGGATCGAGATTCCCGCCTTCCTGCGCCGTCAGGCGAACTGAAACAGGCGGTAACAGATTGCAACAAGCCCGGCCACGCGCCGGGCTTTTTGTTTTATATCAACGGCTTGCCGCGCTGCGGCGCTGACATATTCCGTTACAAAGAGTGAATTGAGCCGAAGCCCCGACGCCCCTATTTCGATGGGGCCGGTAAACCGGTCAGTCATTCAGGAATGCCGAACGTGCAGAACACGCTGTCCAAAGCCGCGACCTTCCGGGGAACGGGCCTTCATTCGGGGGCTTCGGTGACCATGGTTGTGCGTCCGGCGCCGGCGGGTCACGGGATCTGGTTCCGCCGCACCGACCTGACCGAAGGCGACACCCGCATTCTGGCCCGCTGGGACACGGTGGTGCCGTCAAAGCTGTGCACGCTGATCGAGAATGACAGCGGCGTGACCGTTTCGACCATCGAGCATGTGATGGCGGCGCTGGCCGGTTCGGCCATCCAGAACGCCCTGATCGACATCGACGGTCCGGAAGTGCCGATTCTCGACGGATCGTCGGCGCCCTTCGTGGCAGGCTTCCTGGCGGCCGGCATCACCCGGCAGAACGCTCAGGTGCGCGTGCTGCGCATTCTGGCCCCGGTCGAGGTGCGTGACGGCGATGCCGTGGCGCGGCTGGAACCCTCGGACATGTTCGAGATCGACTTTGCCATCGACTTCACCGACGCCGCCATCGGCCGTCAGGAAAAGCGGCTGAACCTGTCGAACGGCACCTTCGTGCGCGAACTGTCGGACAGCCGCACCTTCTGCCGCAACGCGGATGTGCAGAACATGCGCGCCCGTGGCCTTGCCCTGGGCGGCACGTTCGAAAACGCGGTGGTCTTTGAAGGCGACCGCGTGCTGTCGCCCGGCGGGCTGCGCCATGCCGATGAACCGGTGCGCCACAAGATGCTGGACGCGGTGGGCGATCTGGCGCTGGCCGGCGGGCCGATCCTTGGCCGCTACACCGGCATCCGCGCCGGTCATGCGCTGACCAACCGGTTGCTTCGGCAGCTTTTCGCCACCCCCGGCGCCTGGCGCTGGCAGGAATGCGGCGCGTTGACGGGTGCAAAGCTGCCCGGCGTCGGCGTGCATGTGGCAGACCTTCCCGCCTGCGCCTGAAACCCGCAGCCCCGAAGCGAAACCCGTTTTGCGCCCCGGATTTTTCTGTGCTACGGAGAGCCGACACGGGCAGAAGCCGCCTTGCGGGGCAGGGTTCGCCGAGGCAGTGGATAGGCGGAAGATGGCAGGCGGAAAGTCGGGTGCGTTGCGGCAGGCTCTGTATGCGGGCCTTGTCCTGACCGCGCTGTCAGGGTGCGGCGGCGGTCTGGGCCTTGGCTGGGGCGCACCCAAAGAGCGTGCGCTGGATACCTATACGCCGCAGGAACTTTACGAGTTCGGCGAATATCAGCTTGAGGCCGAGAAAGACCCGGATGCAGCCCTGCGCTACTTCCAGGAGGTCGAGCGGCTTTATCCCTATACCGAATGGGCCAAGCGCGGGCTGATCATGCAGGCCTATACCCTGCACAAGAACCGCGAATACGAAGCCGCGCGCGATGCCGCGCAGCGCTTCCTTGATTTCTACCCCGGCGATGAAGATGCGGCCTATGCGCAGTATCTGATGGCGCTGTCCTATTACGACCAGATCGACGAGGTCGGCCGCGATCAGGGCCTGACCTTCCAGGCGCTGCAGTCGCTGCGCGTGGTGATCGAGGAATATCCCGACAGCGAATATGCCAAATCGGCGATGCTGAAGTTCGACATGGCCTTCGACCATCTGGCGGCGAAGGAAATGGAGATCGGGCGCTATTACCTGAAGCGCGGCAACTACTCGGCGGCGATCAACCGCTTCCGTTCGGTGGTGCAGGACTTCCAGACCACCAGCCACACGCCCGAGGCGCTGCATCGTCTGGTCGAATGCTACATGGCGCTTGGCTTTACTGATGAGGCGCAGACCGCCGGTGCGATCCTGGGCTACAACTACCAGTCTTCGCCCTTCTATGACGACAGCTTCCGCCTGCTGAAGGGCAAGGGCCTGTCGCCCGAAGCCAAGGGCACCAGCTGGCTGGCGACGATCTACCGCCAGATGGTCAGGGGCCAATGGCTGTAACGGGCGGTGCGTGCCCCGGCGCGCACCTGACGGGGGCCTGATGCTTGTCTCGCTTGAAATCCGCGATGTGCTGATCATCGACCGGCTGTCCCTTGCGCTGGGGCCGGGGCTGAACGTGCTGACCGGTGAGACGGGGGCGGGCAAGTCGATTCTGCTGGATGCGCTGGGGTTCGTGCTGGGCTGGCGCGGGCGGGCCGAACTGGTGCGCCAGGGCGCGGCGCAGGGCGAGGTTGAGGCGGTCTTCGACCTGCCCCCCGGCCACCCCGCCCGCGCCGTGCTGGACGAGGCCGGGATTGCCGCCGGGGACGAACTGATCCTGCGGCGGGTCAACACCGCCGACGGTCGCAAGACCGCCTGGGTCAATGACCGCCGCGTGTCGGGCGAGGTGCTGCGCGATCTGTCCGAGACGCTGGTGGAACTGCACGGCCAGCATGACGACCGCGGCCTGCTGAACCCGCGCGGCCATCGCCAGCTGCTCGATGCCTTCGGGGCCGTCGATACCGCGACCGCCCGGCGGCTGTGGCGCGCGCGGGCCGAGGCGCGTCAGGCGCTGGAGGCTGCGCAGGCCGCCCTTGGCCGGGCGCAGGCCGAAGAGGATTTCCTGCGCCACGCGGTCGCGGAACTGGACAAGCTGGCGCCTGAACCGGGCGAAGAGGCAGCGCTGGATGCCCGCCGCCGGCTGATGCAGGGGGCCGAGCGCATTCGCGCCGACATCGCGCGCGCGCATCAGGCGCTGGCCGAAGGCGCGGGCGGCGCGGCGCGCGATGCCCTGCGCTGGCTTGAGGGCGCGGCCGACCGCGCCGAGGGGCGGCTGGATGCGCCGCTGGCCGCGCTGAACCGCGCGCTGATCGAACTGGCCGAGGCCGAGGCCGGGGTGGAAGACACGCTGCGGGGTCTGGATTTTGACCCGCGAGAGCTTGAGGCGCTGGAGGAACGGCTTTTCGCCATCCGGGCGCAGGCGCGCAAGCACGGGGTTCTGCCGGACGAACTGGCGCGGCTGGCCGATGATCTGCGCACCCGGCTGGCGGCCATCGACGGCGGGGTCGAGGGGCTGGCGAAGCTGGAACGCGCGGTGGCCGAGGCGGATACCGCTTTCACGGCCGAGGCTACGCGGCTGACCAAGGCCCGGCGGGCGGCGGCGGCGCGGCTGGATGCTGCCATGGCGGCGGAACTGGCGCCCCTGAAGATGGAGCGCGCGGTTTTTGCAACCGAGATTGCCGCGGCCGATCCGGGGCCTGAAGGTGCCGATGCGGTCACCTTCACGGTCGCCACCAACCCCGGTGCGCCGGCCGGGCCGTTGAACCGCATCGCTTCGGGCGGGGAACTCAGCCGGTTCCTGCTGGCGCTGAAGGTCTGCCTGCATGGCGATGTGCCGGGCATGGTCCTGATCTTTGACGAGATCGACCGCGGTGTCGGCGGGGCCACGGCCGATGCGGTGGGCCGGCGGCTGAAGGCGCTGGCCGATCAGGCGCAGGTGCTGGTGGTCACGCATTCGCCGCAGGTGGCAGCCCTTGGCGGCCATCACTGGCGGGTGGAAAAGCGTGTCGCCGGGGGCGCGACGCTGTCCACCGTCACCGCCCTGCCGGCGGCCGAGCGGGTGGAAGAGATCGCCCGCATGCTGGCCGGCGACCGCGTGACCGATGCCGCGCGCGAGGCTGCCCGGGCCTTGCTGACCGCCTGACTCAGCCCAGGGCCGAGAAGGTCAGGCTTTCGGCCCGCCAGTCGGCCGCCGATCCGGTCAGCACCGCCACCAGCATCGCGCCAAATCGCGGCAGTTCGGCCCCGGTTTCATCCATTGCCCCGGTGACGACGAAGCGCTGCCGCAACAGCGCCACGCCCGGCGCCGGCAGGGACAGCGTGCCCTTGCCCGAGACCAGCCGCGCCCGGGCGAAGGTGCCGCCGAATTCGGCCTCAAGCGCCGTGCGGGCGGCGGCCGGGCCTTCGGCCCATTGGCCGGTCAGGCTGGCAAGGCTGCCGGTTTCGGTCATCAGCGCGGCCAGTGCGGCGGCATCCTGCGACCCGAAGGCGGTGGCGAAGGCGCGGGGGAATTCATCTGGGGTCAAGTCTGGGGCACCATCTTGCCGGGGTTCATCAGGTTCATCGGGTCAAGCGCGCGCTTGATCTGCCCCATCACGCCCCAGGCCGCACCATGTTCCGCGGCCATCAGCGGCAGCTTGCCGAAGCCTATGCCATGTTCGCCGGTGATCGTGCCGCCAAGGCGCAGCGCGCGTTCGGCCATGCGGGTGGCAAGGGCCTTGGCGGTGGTCAGCTCGTCGGGCCGGGCCGGGTCGATCAGCAGGATCGCGTGAAAGTTGCCGTCGCCGACATGGCCCAGGATCGGGCCGGGAATGCCGCTGGCGGCGATGTCGGCCCGCGTCTCGGCCACCGCCTGCGCCAGGGCCGAGATCGGCACGCAGCTGTCGGTGACGATGGCCCGCGCGCCCGGGCGGCTGGCCAGAATCGCCGGATAGGCGTTGTGGCGCATCTTCCACAGCCGCGCGCGGTCTTCGGCCTTCTCGGCGCGGGCGATGCCGGTGGCGCCGAAACCTTCGGCAATCGCGGCAAAGCGGGCGGCGTCCTCAGCGACAGCGGCGGGCGAGCCGTGGAACTCCACCAGCAAGAGCGGCGACAGCGGCAGGTTCATCCCGGTGAAGGCGTTGCAGGCGGCCACCGTCGCCTCATCCAGAAACTCGATCCGCGCCATGGGGATGCCGGTCTGGATCGTGGCGATGACGCAATCGACGGCGGCTTCCATCGCCGGAAAGGCGCAGGTGGCGGTGGAAACCGCCTCGGGCTGGCCATGCAGGCGCAGGGTCAGTTCGGTGATCAGGCCCAGCGTGCCCTCGGCGCCGACGAAAAGGCCGGTCAGGTCATATCCGGCCGACGATTTCGGGGCGGCCGATCCGGTGCGGATCACCTCGCCCCCGGCCAGAACCACCGTCAGCCCCAGAACATTGTCGCGCATCGTGCCATAGCGCACCGCCGCCGTGCCGCTGGCGCGGGTCGATGCCATGCCGCCAAGGCTGGCATTGGCGCCGGGATCGACCGGGAAGAACAGGCCGGTGTCGCGCAGCCAGGCGTTCAGCGCCTCACGCGTGATGCCGGGCTGGACCACGGCCACCATGTCTTCGGCCCGCACCTCGACCACCGCCGCCATGTCGCGGAAATCGACGGTCAGGCCACCCTGCACCGCCAGCGCATGGCCTTCCAGCGAGGTGCCGGCACCCCAGCCGGTCATCGGCACGCGGTGGCGGGCGCAGATCTCGGCCAGTGCGGCCACCTCGGCCGTGGTGCGGGGGAAGGCCACGGCATCGGGGGCCCGCGCGCCGGCCCAGCTTTCGCTTTGGGCGTGATGGTCCAGAACGGCCGGCGCGGTGGTCAGCCGGTCGCCCAGGAGGCCGCGCAGTTCCGCAAGGGCGGCCTGCATGGGTCAGCCCAGCGGCGCGATCAGCGCCTTCAGGGCGGCGGCCGGATCATCGGCGCCCCAGATTTCTTCGCCCAGGCCGAAGAAATCGGTGACCGGGCCGAACTGGCCGATCAGTTCGGCCGTCAGCGCGCCTTCGGCGATGCAGGGAACCTCGATCATCTGGCTCCACCATTCGAACAGCTCGAACCCGGCGCGTTCGCCCTTGCCCAAGGTGGTATCGCCGACCGGGCCGAAGGCGGCGTAATCGGCCCCGGCCTCACCGGCGCTGATGCCTTCATGCCGGGTGGTGCCGCAGAAGGCGCCGACGATGGCATCGTTGCCCAGATCCTTGCGGACCTTGCGGACAGACCGCGCCCCATCGGTCAGATGCACGCCGTCAAGCCCAAGGCGCTCGGCCAGTAGCACATGGTTTTCGATGACGATGGCCACGTCGCGGTCATGCGCCACAAGCCGGCAGGCGTCGCCTGCACGCAGAAGCGTGTCTTCGTCGCGCGTGGCCAGCGACAGGCGCAGGCAGGCGACCTCGACCGCGTCCAGCACCGCGGCCAGCCGGTCGGGAAAGACCTCTAGGTCGATCGCGGGCGGGGTGATCAGGATGATCTGCGGGCGTTCGTCGGCGGCCATGGTTCTCTCCGGGTTTGCGACCCCTTAGCGGGTTTTCCGGGGCTTGGCCAGTTTCGGCGGAAGCGCCTGCACGACCGACAGGGAAATCGCCATCAGCCGGCCGCGACGCGCTTCATCGGCCATCAGATCATCGCCGGCATCGACCATGCCGTTCATCTCGCGGTCGCCCATCTGCATGGGCGTGACGCCGGGGATGGCCAGCGCCTCGGCGTAGCGGTCCTTGCCCACGCGGAACATCGCCCCGCCGCGGTGGATGCCGCAGATCATGTGGCCGCCCAGAAGGAAGGCGAGGCCGCCGAACATCTTCTTTTCCGTCACCGGCAGCGCCGCCAGATCGTCGCGCATCAGCTGCGCCAGTCCTTCGTCCCAGGCCATGAGGTGCCCTTTGCCTTGTCACATGGTGCCGCGAAGGCTATCACGCCGCGATCCCGAACCCAAAGGCCGCTCATGAACCCGCCCGTCTTTATCCTTGTCCGGCCCCAGATGGGTGAAAACATCGGGGCGGCGGCGCGGGCGATGCTGAACTTCGGGGTTGAGCGGATGCGGATCGTGGACCCGCGCGACGGCTGGCCCAACCCCAGGGCGGTGGCCATGGCATCGGGCGCGGGGCGGGTGCTGGACCATGCCGGGGTCTTTCCCGATATCGCCGGAGCGGTGGCCGACTGCGATTTCGTCTTTGCCACCACCGCGCGCGGACGCGAACTGGTGAAGCCGGTGATGACGCCCGAACGCGCCATGATGCTGGCCCGGGCGCTGGCGACCGAGGGCAAGCGGGTGGGCGTGATGTTCGGCCCCGAGCGCGCGGGGCTGGAGAACGAAGACATCGGCCACGCCAATGCCATCGTGACGGTGCCGGTGAACCCCGATTTCCCCTCACTCAACCTGGCGCAATGCGCTTTGCTGGTGGGCTATGAATGGGGCCGGCAGGTCAGCGACGTGCCGCCCGAGGTGATGGGGCTGGCGCGCACCGATTTTGCCAGCGGGCTTGAGGTGCAGCGGCTGGGCGACCATTTCGAGGAACGGCTGGATGCGGCCGGCTTCTTCTTTCCGCCGACCAAGGCGGAAGGCATGCGGCAGAACCTGCGCAACATGTGGTCGCGGCTGGGTCTGACGCGGGCCGAGGTGCAGACCTTCCACGGCATGCTGCGCCAGATCGCCTTCCGGCTGAAGCGGCAGGACGAGCAAGGCGGGCAGGACGGGCAGGGCTGAGGCCGGGCGGGATTCCGCGGCCCCTGCGCGGGCGGATGCCGCCGGGGGTTTCACACCCCCGGACCCCCGTGGGATATTTACCGAGAGAGGATGTTTCAGGTGATTCAGGGGGCGGCGATGGGTGCGGTGGAATTGACGCGGCGGGCGGCGCTGGGTTTGGGGGGGATGGCGCTGCTGTCGGCCTGTGTGGGCGGTGGCGGCGGGGCGCCGGCGGCGGCGCCCGAGGCGTTCCGCGCCGTGTCCAATCCGGGGTTCGATGCCTGGGTCGCGGGTTTCCGTGACCGGGCGGCGGGGCGGGGGATTTCGCCCGCCGTTCTGGATGCGGCCTTCCGCCGTGCGGGCTTTCTGCCCGGCGTGGTGGAGCGGGACCGCAACCAGACCGAATTCACCCGGACGACCGAGGATTACCTGTCGATCGCCGCATCGGAGGAACGGGTCTCGCTGGGCCGGCAGATGATGGGGCGGCACGGCGGCGTTCTGCGGGCGGTCGAGGACCGCTATGGCGTGGACCGGCATATCGTGGCGGCGGTCTGGGGGCTGGAGAGTTTCTTCGGCACAAGGCGGGGCGAGGTGCCGGTGATCTCGGCCCTGGCGACGCTGGCCTATGACGGGCGGCGGGGCGAGTTCTTTGAAAGCCAGTTGGTGGCGGCGCTGAAGATATTGCAGGCCGGCGACATCACGGTGGACCGGATGGTGGGCAGCTGGGCCGGGGCGATGGGGCATACCCAGTTCATCCCGACCTCCTATCTGGCCTATGCGGTGGATTTCACCGGCGACGGGCGCCGCGATATCTGGAGCGACGATCCCTCGGACGCGCTGGCATCGACGGCGGCTTATCTCTCGCGTTCGGGCTGGGCGCGGGGCGAGCCCTGGCTGATCGAGGTGCGGTTGCCCGAAGGCTTCAGCATGGCGCTGGCCGGGCGCGGCAAGGGACGGGCCACGGCCGAATGGGCGGCGTTGGGCGTGCGCGCGGCCGAAGGCGGCAGCCTGCCCGGCGGCACGGCTTCGATCCTGGCGCCGGCGGGGGCGGGGGGGCCGGGCTTCATGGTCTGGCGGAACTTCAACGTCATCCTGCGTTACAACAACGCCGAGAACTATGCGATCGGCGTCGGGCATCTGGCCGACCGGCTGGCGGGGGGCGGGCCGGTGCGCGGCAGTTTCCCGCCCGATTCCAGCGGGCTGACCAAGGCGCAGCGGCAGGACTTGCAGCGCCGCCTGACCGCGGCCGGCCATGACACCGGCGGCGCCGATGGCGTGATCGGCACCAAGACGCGCGAGGCGATCATGGCCTATCAGCGGGCGCGGGGGCTGGAGGTGACGGGCGAGCCGTCGCTGGCGCTGCTGCGGCTTCTGGGCGGCTGACGCCCCGGGTGAGGGGGGTTGAAGCCCCCCGGGCGCCGCCCTAGTCTCCGCCCCGGCAACGGAGGCGACATGGCCGGCAAGCGCAGCATCTTCGAAGAGGTCGGGCAGGACGGCCCGGCGCAGGTGGTCCCGCAGGGCGGGCTGATCGACGGCGGCGGCAGGGGCGCGCGCGGCGCGATCCGGCTGTGGCTGGTGGCGCTGTTCCTGCTGGTGGCGGCGATGATCGCGGTGGGCGGGCTGACCCGGCTGACCGACAGCGGGCTGTCGATCACCGAATGGAAGCCGGTTACCGGGGCGCTGCCGCCGATGGATGCCGCCGCCTGGGAGGCCGAGTTCGCGAAATACCAGCAGATTCCGCAGTTTGAGCTGGTGAACAGCCAGATGACGCTGGAGGAATTCAAGCAGATCTACTGGTGGGAATGGGGCCACCGGCAGCTGGGCCGGGTGATCGGCCTTGTCTGGTTGCTGGGGTTCTTGGGCTTCCTGATTGCGGGGCGGATTCCGCCGGGCTGGACACTGCGGCTGTTCGGTCTTGGCGTTCTGGGCGGGGCGCAGGGGGCGCTGGGCTGGTGGATGGTCAGTTCGGGTCTGGGGGGCGGGATGATCAGCGTCGCCTCTTACCGGCTGGCGCTGCATCTGGGGCTGGCCTTCGTGATCCTGGGGCTGATCGCCTGGTATGTGCTGTTGCTGGCCCGGCGCGAGACCGAGCTGATGCAGGCCCGCCGCGCCGGAGAGCGGCCGCTGAAGGGGCTGGCGACCGGGCTGATGCATCTGGCCTTCGTGCAGATTCTGCTGGGGGCGCTGGTGGCGGGGATTGATGCGGGACGCGCCTTTCCGACCTGGCCCGACATGAACGGCCAGTTCTTTCCGGCCGATGCGTTCTATGTGCCCGATGGCGGCGGGGTCTGGCACGCCTTCTTTGAAAACCCCGGGCTGGTGCAGTTCAACCACCGGATGGCGGGCTATCTGTTGTTGGTTCTTGGCATCGTGGCCTTCGTGAAGGGCCGCCGCTCGGCCCACCGGGCGACGCGGGCGGCCTTTGGCGCCGTGCTGGCGATGCTGGTGGCGCAGGTGGCCCTGGGGATCGCGGCGGCGCTGACCTCGGCCCATGTGCATGTGGCGATCACCCACCAGATCGGCGCGGTGATCCTGTGGGTGCTGATCCTGCGGGCGCGGCATCTGGCAATTTACCCTGTTCAGGGTTCGATCCGGAAGGGAACGGCATGACCACCAACAACACCGCCTTCGCCGATCTGATGGCCTGGCAGCGCCAGACCGAGGCGCTGAACTTCGTGGCCGAGCGGCTGGGCTGGGATCAGGAAACCATGATGCCGCGCGGCGCGGCCGAACAGCGCGGTGAAGAGATGGCGGCTATGGAGGGTATCCTGCACGCCCGCCGCACCGATCCGCGCATCGGCGACTGGCTGGAGGCCGCCGAGGCGCCCGATGCGGCGGGGGCGGCGGCGCTGCGGCTGATTGCGCGGTCCTACAACCGCAGCTGCAAGGTTCCGGCCGATCTGGCGCAGGAACTGGCGCGCGTCACCTCGACCGCGCAGGGCATCTGGGCCGAGGCGCGGGCGCGCGACGATGTGGCGGGCTTCCTGCCGACGCTGGCCGAGGTGGTGAACCTGCGCCGGCGCGAGGCGGAATGCCTGGCGGCGGGCGGCGACCTGTATGACGCGCTGATGGACGATTACGAACCCGGCGCGACGGCGGCCACCATCGGCGCGATGTTCGGCCGGATGCGGCCGCGGCTGGTGGCGCTGCGCGAGGCGGTTCTGGGTGCGGCGCGGCAGCCGGCGGCGCTGAGCGGCAGCTTTGCCGCGGAAACCCAGCTGCGGATGGCCCGCGATCTGGCGACGGCCTTCGGCTATGACTGGTCGCGCGGGCGGATCGACATTGCGGTGCATCCGTTCAGTTCCGGCGGCTGGAACGACAGCCGCATCACCACGCGGGTGGTCGAGACCGAGCCGTTCAACTGCTTCTATTCAACCATCCATGAGGTCGGGCATTCCAGCTATGAGCTGGGCATCGACCCCGATCACGCGCTGACGCCCTTGGGGCGCGGCGTGTCGATGGGGGTGCATGAAAGCCAGAGCCGCATCTACGAAAACCAGATGGGCCGGGGCCGCGCCTTTACCGGCTGGATGTTCGGCGAGATGCGCCAGCGGTTTGGCGAGTTCGGCATCACCGACGCCGATGCCTTCTATGGCGCGGTGAACCGGGTGCAGCCCGGCTTCATCCGGACCGAGGCCGATGAGGTGCATTACAACCTGCACATCATGATGCGCTTCGATCTGGAACGCGCGCTGATCCGCGGCGATCTGCAGGTGAAGGGGCTTGAGGCCGCGTGGAACGACCGCTTCAAGGCCGATTTCGGCGTGGCGGTGGACCGGCCGGCGCATGGGATGCTGCAGGATGTCCACTGGTCGGTGGGGCTGTTCGGCTATTTCCCGACCTATACCTTGGGCAATGTCTATGCCGGTTGCCTGTGGAAGGCATTGCGCGCGGCGGTGCCGGACCTTGAGGCGGGTCTGGCCCGGGGCGATGCCTCGGCCCCGACGGGCTGGCTGCGCGAAAACCTGCAGCGCCACGGCGGATTGCGCCCGCCGGCCGAGACCATTGAAAACGCTTGCGGCTTTGCGCCGGATGAGGGGCCGCTGCTGGACTATCTGGAAGCCAAGTTCGGCGAGCTTTACGCATTGTGACGGCTGGCCGGGCAGGGGTGGCGGTCTGGCTTCTGGCCCTTGGCCAGACGCTGATCTACGCCGGCAGCTACTATGCGTTCCCGGCGCTTCTGCCCGATCTTCTGGCCGAAACCGGGTGGAGCGAGGCGCAGCTTGCCCTTGGCCCGACGCTGGCCTTTCTGGTGATGGCGGTCGGCACGCCGCTGACCGGGCGGCTGGTTGACCGGGGGTTGGGGGGCGAACTGCTGATCTGGGCGCCGGTCGTGGCGGCGCTGGCCTTGGCGGGGCTAAGCCTTGCCGACCGGCCCGCCGTCTGGATCGCGCTGTGGCTGGTGATCGGAGCGGCGCAGGCGGGGATGCTGTATGAGACCTGCTTTGCGTTCCTGACACGGCGGCTTGGGGCGGGGGCGCGGGCGGCGATCACCCGGGTTACGCTGGTGGCGGGGCTTGCCGGCACGCTGGCCTTTCCGCTGGGGCATTGGCTGGGCGATGTGATGGGCGGGCGCGGGGCGCTGGTGGCTTTTGCCGGGCTGCTGCTGATGCTGGCGGTGCCGGCCAATGCGCTGGCGGTGCGCTGGCTGCGGCAGGGCGCGCGGGCGGGCGCCGACCGGACGCCGCCGCCGCCCGGCGTGCTGATGGCGGCGCTGCGCCGGCCGGTCTTCTGGGGCATCGCCGGCACTTTCGCGCTGATCTGGCTGAACCACACCATCCTGATCACCTATGTTCTGGTGCTGTTTGCCGAGCGCGGGGCGGCCGAGGGCGCGGCGACGCTGGCCGCTGCCTGTATCGGGCCGGCGCAGGTTCTGGGCCGGATCGTCCTGATGATGAACGAGGCGCGGATCGGCAATGCGCCGGCCGTCATGGGGGCGCTGGGGGCGGTGGTTCTGGCATCCCTTGTGCTGTGGATGGCGGGGGCGGCGCCGGGGCTGATCTTTGCCTTCGCGGTGCTGCAGGGGGCCGGGGCCGGCGTGTTGTCCATCCTGCGGCCGGTGCTGACGGCCGAGCGGCTGGGGCATGAGGGCTTTGGCGTGATTTCCGGCGCGATCGCGGTGGCGCCGATCCTAGCTTCGGCCCTTGGGCCCAGCGTCGGGGCCTGGGCGCTGGCGGCGGGCGGGGCGCAGGCGGTCTATGCTTTGGTGACCGGGCTGGCGCTGGCCGGGCTGGCTTTGGGCGGCTGGCTGGCTGCCACCGGGCCGCGCCCTTAAGCCGGAGCCTTCCAGGCCGGCGGGCGCTTTTCCAGAAAGGCGCAAAGGCCTTCGTCGGTATCGGGGTCCATCATGTTCGCCGTCATCCGTTCGGCCATCAGGGCATAGGCGGCCTCCGGCGACAGGCCCAGCTGGTCGTAAAAGCCGCGCTTGCCCAGACGGCTGGCGGCCGGCAGCTTGGCGGCCACCTGCGCGGCCAGCGCCATTGCCTCATCCCGCAGCGAGGCGGCCGGGACGACGCGGTTGACCAGCCCCACCTCGCGCGCCCGGGCGGCGGGCAGTAAGGTGCCCGTGGACAGCATCTCGAACGCGACGGCAGGCGGCACCTTGCGGGTCAGCGCCACCATGGGGGTGGAACAGTAAAGCCCGATGTCGATGCCGTTCACGCCAAAGCGCGCATCTTCCGCCGCCACCGCCATGTCGCACGAGGCGACCAGTTGACAGCCGGCCGCCGTCGCCACGCCCTGAACCGCGGCGATCACCGGCTGGGGCAGGGCGGCCAGCGACAGCATCATCGCGCCGCAGCGGTCGAACAGCGCGCGGAACCACGCCGCCCCGCCATCGGCATCGGCGCGGTGGGCCTGCATCTCGCGCAGGTCGTGGCCGGCGCAGAAGGCCCGCCCCTCGGCCGCCAGCACCACGGCGCGGATGCTGCGGTCGGCGGCAAGCCCGGCAATCTGGCCTTCAAGTGCCGCGATCATCGCGGTCGAGAGCGCGTTGAAACTGGTGGGCCTGTTCAGCGCCAGCAGCGCCACGGCGCCTTCGTCACGTCGCGTCAGGATCGGTTCGGCCATTTGCATTCCTCCCACAGCCTGGGCCAGTCTAGGGGCGCTGGCAGAGGAGCGAAAGCATGGAACACCGGATGACCGCCGCCGAGTTGCAGGCCTTTCTTGCGCGCGACTTCGGGCAGGTGGCCGAGGATTTCGTGGTGGAGCGCAGCGATGCGGCGGGGCTTTGCCTGCGGCTGCGGGTGGACGAACGACATCTGCGACCGGGGGGCACGGTGTCGGGGCCGGCGATGTTCGGGCTGGCGGATGTGGCGATGTATCTGGCGATCCTCGCGCGGATCGGGCCGGTGGCGCTGGCGGTGACGACGAATTGCGCCATCGACTTCATGCGCAAGCCCGCGGCGGGGCGCGACCTGCTGGCCGAGGCACGGGTGCTGAAGCTGGGCCGGGCGCTGGCGGTGGGCGACGTGATGATCTTCTCGGATGGGGTCGAGGCACCGGTGGCGCGCGCCGGGCTGACCTATTCGATCCCGCCGACCTAGGCCCGCCGAAATGAAAAGCCCGCCCCGGGGGGCGGGCGTTCGGGGTGCAGAGGCGCGCCCTACTTGTTCAGCCGGAAGCGCCCTTCGATCTGGGCACCGCTTTCGATGACCAAAGTCGAATAGGTGACATCGGCGGCAACCTGCGCTGCGGCGCGCAGGGTGAAGGACTGGCTGGTCACCTTGCCGTCCAGCTTGCCGCGGATTTCCACCGACTGGGCCGTCACGTCGCCGTTCACCCGGCCTTCGGCGCCCACGATCAGCGCCTGCGCCTGAACGGTGCCATCCACCTCTCCCATGATCTCAAGCGTGCCGGTCGAGCTGATCTCGCCACTGATCTTCAGATCGGCGGCCAGAAGCGAGCGGGTGTTGCTGCCGGCGCCCGCGGGGCGGGTGGGGGCGGAAGTGGGGTCGGCGGTCTTCGAAAACATCGGGGAATCCTCGCTCGGGCGTGCCGAGATATGGACCCCAAGCGGCGGGCGGGGTCAAGCGTGCAGTCGGCCGCGCTGTCGGGAAGGGGACAGATGCTGCCGCGGAAGGGGAGACAGGACCCCGCCGATTTGATCATATGGGGCCGAGAATCGCAGGCAGAAGGGGACGGCAATGGCAGGCGACGGGTTCTTCAGGCCGGTGTCGGGGTTCGATCTGCCGCGATTCGCGGGGGTGCCGACCTTCATGCGCCTGCCGCATGTGGGCTTTGACCACCCCCGCTTTGCCGAGGTGCAGATCGGGCTGATCGGCGCGCCCTGGGACGGCGGCACGACCAACCGCCCCGGCCCGCGCCACGGGCCGCGGCAGTTGCGCGACCTGTCCACCATGATCCGGGCGCAGAACGGCGCGACCTGGGTGGCGCCCTTTGACCTTGCGCGTTGTGCGGACCTGGGGGATGTGGCGCCCAATCCGGGCGATCTGATGGATTCGATGGCGCGGATGGAGGCGTTCTATGACCGGGTGGTCGCGGCGGGCATCCTGCCCCTGACCGGGGGCGGCGACCATCTGTGCAGCCTGCCGATCCTGCGGGCGGTGGCGAAATCGCGCCCCGTGGGCATGATCCAGTTCGACAGCCATACCGACCTGAACGACATCTACTTCGGCACCTCGCGCTATAACCACGGCACCCCGTTCCGCCGCGCGGTGGAAGAGGGGCTGATCGACCCCAGACGCTACTGCCTGATCGGCATCCGCGGCACGGCCTATGGGCGTGAGGACTGGGATTTTGCGGCGGCAAACGGCATCCGCATCATCCCGATCGCCGAATTCCACGCGCGCGGGGCCGAGGATGTGATGACTGAAGCGCGCGAGATCGTGGGGGCGGGGCCGGTTTATGTGACCTATGACATCGACTTCGTGGACCCGACCTTTGCGCCCGGCACCGGAACGCCCGAGGTGGGGGGGCCGAATTCGTGGCAGGCGCTGCAAGTGGCGCGCGGGCTGCGGGGGCTGGATGTGGTAGGGGCGGATCTGGTCGAGGTTTCGCCACCCTTCGACCCCTCGGGCGGGACGGCCTGGCTTGGCATCAGCCTGATGTTCGAGATGCTCTGCGTGATGGCTGAACGGGTCGCGGAAAAAGGGTAGATGGAATGGTTGCCGCCCTCCCCAAACGGCATCGCGATGTGCCAAGATTGTGGTGTTCAGAGCCACAAAACGGAGAGGACGGCATATAATGGATACTATGATTGGCGTGGATTTGGCAAAGTCTG